>Ga0123353_10010395_pt1 | contig 12970 bp, 10 predicted proteins | sample TergutLab28metaG_3_FD_92763 | JGI IMG/M metagenome (GOLD analysis project Ga0123353, IMG submission 92763) | Labiotermes labralis P3 segment gut microbial communities from Petit-Saut dam, French Guiana - Lab288 P3 | ecosystem: Host-associated > Arthropoda: Insects > Digestive system > Gut ...
CGAGCTTTTTCTGTATTCAACATCTTGCCCCAAAGAGGTAAAACAGCTTGAAAATTTCGGTCACGCCCTTGTTTAGCTGAGCCTCCCGCGGAATCTCCTTCTACTAGAAAAATTTCCGTATCAATATTATTTTGAAGGGTACAATCTGCCAGTTTGCCTGGTAAACTGCCAGATTCCAATACAGATTTTCTACGAGTAAGGTCTCTAGCTCGTCTAGCTGCTTCTCTTGCTCTCGATGCAGCAATTGCTCTTATCGCAATGTTCTTTGCTATTGATGGGTTTTCTTCAAAAAAAACCATCAATTTCTCATATAATACAGAGTTAACGAATCCTTCTATTTCAGCATTATTTAACTTATCTTTAGTTTGTCCAACGAATTGTGGTTCCGACAATTTGACAGATATTACAGCTGTGATTCCTTCACGAATGTCTTCGCCTGATATCGCTATTTTGTCTTTTTCTTTTGAGTCTAAATTTTCGTTCTTTATATATAGATTTACTGCTCTAGTAAGAGCTGTCTTAAAACCACTCAAATGGGTTCCACCACCTCTTGTATTTATATTGTTAGCGAAAGTATAAATATTTTCGTTGTACCCTTCATTATATTGAATAGATATTTCAAAATTCTGTCTATCCCTCTCACCATATATATAAATAGGATCTTTAAATAATGGCTTTTTATTTTCATTTAAATACTCAACAAAAGAGTTGATACCGCCTTCATAACGGAAATTATGATGCTTAGCAGTTCTTTCATCTGTTAAGAGTATGTTAACTCCACTATTTAAAAAAGCAAGCTCTCTTAACCTACTAGTTAAATATTCAAAGCTAAACTCGACAACTGAAAAAATTGAATTATCTGGTAAAAATTTGATCCATGTCCCAGTTGCGACTGATTCACCTATTATTTCTAGTTCAGAACTTACTATTCCTTTTTTAAATAATTGACGATATATTTTATTATTTCTTGAAACTCTTACTTCAAATTCTTCGGACAAAGCATTTACTACCGACACACCAACGCCATGCAACCCACCGGATACTTTATATGCTTTATCGTCAAATTTTCCACCAGCATGCAATACCGTAAGCACTACAGTAACTGCAGGAAGCCCCGATTCTTTATGTATATCTATTGGTATCCCAGAACCATTATCTTCAACAATAACACATCCATCTTCAGTAATTCTTACATCAATCTTGTTGCATCTTCCTGCTAAAGCTTCATCTATTGAATTATCTACTACTTCATAAACTAAGTGATGAAGCCCATGCTCGTCAGTGCTACCTATATACATTGCTGGTCTCTTTCTAACAGCTTCTAAACCTTTCAATACTTTTATATTTTCTGAACCATAATCCTGTCTCTCTGTCATTTTCTACTTATTCCTTGTTCATAAACTATTTTTTATCGCGTTCAATTTTTTAAAAGAGGGTTTTTTTGTCAACAATTTATTTAAGGAAGTCATTCTATACAATATATTCTTCATTTTAAAGAAAGACAGGAGATTGTAGCTTCAAAGATGGATAGAGTGTAGTTGTAAATTTGCTCTAATCACAGTGGAGCTGTTGTTCACTTAGTAGCCATATATTTGTAATATATGGAAAAGGGTTAATAAATGTTTTTCCTTTTTTCCACAACGGAGTTGTTTTCGCCTAGTAGCCATAAGTTGTAACTTATGGAAATGTATAATAAACGGGTTTTCATCCCAAGGGGATGATAGTTTAATATTATTATTTTCATTATAATGACCTTTTATTTTTGGTTCCATCCCAATAGGTTGGGTTTTTGGTGTGGTGCTTTATTATTTAGTTTAATTAAATTATTTTCTAACTTGGCCGTCACTCAACACTCCGTCAACATTGAAGAGGAGTATTTACATTGATTATTTGATCGACTTTTCTGAAATTTTAAAATATAGAAAAAAAACTCTTGACAAAAAACCCCCTACTGTAATAGTTGACCACAACACCGAAATAGTGGGTGTTAATAAAGAGAAAAAGGAGTTATTATGCACGAGTTTAACAACTCAAAGCCGCTATATGTCCAATTGAGGGAGATCGTTGAAGAGACAATTTTGAAAGATATTTTGCCTCCTGAAAGCCCTATTCCCTCAATTAGGCTATTATCGAAAGACTATCAAGTCAATCCGATCACCGTGTCGAAAGCTATTGATGAATTAGTTCATTCTGGTGTCCTCTATAAAAAAAGAGGAATTGGTATGTTTGTTTCGGAAAAAGCAAAAGAGAAAATTCGAGAGCTGCAATATGAGAGCTACAAAAATGGGTTGCTTATTCCCCTAATTGAAAAAGCAAAAATGTTAGGTTACACAAAAAAAGAAATTACAGAAATTTTAAACGATATTTACGGAGGAAATAATGATTAGTGAAAGTAAAGAAAAAGATTCTTATGACGCAAGTGCAGAAAAAGATGTGATCAAAATCAAAAATTTGAGCAAATATTATCTTAAAACAAAAGATTGGATTAAACGAATTATTAAGAGGAAAACTAATAAGTTTTATGCCCTTGATGATGTCAGTTTAAACTTTAAAAAAGGGAAAATTGTTGGTTTACTTGGCCTGAATGGTGCGGGAAAATCAACTTTAATGAAATGTGTTCTTGGTTTTTTAAAACACCAGGGCCAGATAGAAATCAATGAAGATACGATTGAAAACATTAAACATGATGTGTTTAACCATGTTGCCTTCATCCCCGATGTCAACGAAATTGACGAACGATTGACTGTTGAACAAATGATTCGTTATTACAGTGGAGTTCATCCCAAATGGAACCAAGAACGAGCTGAAAAGCTAATGGCTATGAGCAAATTAGACGAAAAGAAGTTAGTTAAAAACCTTTCCAAAGGTATGAAAACGAAGCTTTATTTGTTAATCACACTTTCTCTTGATGTTGAAATTCTCTTGCTCGATGAACCCACTATTGGTCTCGATATTGCCTTTAAAAAAGAGTTTTATAACATTATTCTGGGGGAATATTTCGACAATGATAAATTGATTATCATATCGACTCACCAGATTGAAGAAATCGAGTTTTTATTGCAAGAAATCATTTTTATTAATGAAGGTAAATTTATGCTTCATGAAGAAATTGAGACCTTAAAAACTAAATATAATATAGTGACTCTGCCAAACGAGCGAGTAAATGAAATTGAAGAACGAAAGCCTCTCTATCTTTCCAAATCGCTTGGAATGGTTTCCGGGCTTTTCACCACTGATGTCAAAATTGAAGGTGCAACATATAACAGGCCACAGATCGCAGACATATTTCTGGGTTTAACAGGAGGAACAAATGAAACAATTTAAAGCTTTATTACTGAAAGAATATTGGACGAATAAGAAATGGGTTTACATGCCTTTAATCATCTCAATCTCTCTCTTTGTTTTATTCGGAATTATAGCCATTATCGCCACTTTCCACCCCGATGGTGAGGTGAATACAATTGACTTTTGGAATGATTATGAAAATGTGAATACATTCGATATGGGAATGAATTATGAAACCGAAATTACGTTGCATGGAAGACTTGTTCATAGCTATGCTTTGGGGATGTGGATGTTGATTGGGTCAACTCTTCTTATCTTAATCTGTTACATTGTTTTGACAACTGGGGTGATAAACGATGACTTTAAGAAAAAATGTATTGTTTTCCACACCGCTTTGCCTGTCTCCTTTTTAAAGCGAACAATGGCGAAATTTGCTTTCATAATCGGGACATTGCCTCTTCAAATGTTTGGTTTGAGCATAATAAACTTATTGATAGTTATAACCTTTTTTTCAAAAAATGTAACATTTCATCAGTTTGGTTATGCTTTTTTAGGATTATTGCAAGCATCAATTTCCCTCTTTATTTGGGCAACACTCTTACTTTCAATAATCTGGTTCTTTTCAGCCGTCTTTAAGAATAAAACCATAAACTACATCATTTTAACATACATATTATCCACTTCAATATTAGGCTTTATTGATTGGTATTTTAAAGTGGAAATTGTGAAATATCTTGTATTACCATTTTTAAAAATGTTATTCAAATTCGATATAAACTTCACAATTAGTTCTATAATGATTTTGGGTGATATTAATAATGCAGTATTCGTAAATTGGTTAAATATTTTTAGTACGGGGTCTCTCTGGAAACTTGGGTTTGCAGCTGCGTTTTTTACCTTGGGAAAAAATATATTGAGTAAAAGAGAAATCGCATGATCTAATGTAATAAAAGCTTCGTTGCTTTTAAAATTCTGATCAACTAACCCTTTACACCTTTAATTAAGAGTGTAAGGGGTTAGATTGCGGACAAGTTCGAAATGCCAATATGGATAATTTTTTAATAGTCTAAATAACAGTAAATAGCTATCACCTACCCATTTCAATATTGAAGGGGAGTTTTTATACGGATTTAACTTTACTATGTTAAATTAAATTATTGGAATGTTTCGTGTTTCGCAATCATAACATGATGGTGTCCCTCACCACAGTGGGAGGAAAAAACACATTCGTAGGGTTCATGTCCGAATGTCCAGTATTATCGAGCAATACGGTGAGTGTCCTACTGAAGGTCGTTATTTTTGCATTATATATATACTAAATAATCTATTTATAATAATTCTGTAATGATAAATAATGTGGTTTTCGGAATTACAGATTAAAACTCTAAGGATATGATTCTGATACATTATACGTGATTATTATGAAACTTTTAAATTATATTGTGTTATTTTATATAAATACAAAATAATTCTTAAAGGGAGATATAATGAAAGCAAATAAAAAAAAGAGACATACCTCATTTATAATTAACGCAGTAGTTATATTAATTGTTTTTTTCGTTATGTTTGTTGGAGGTTGTTCAAGCTCTACAACAAAAAGTAAAGGAATCATTAATATTGATTTTGATTTCAGCTACGAAGGTCCAATTTTTGGACCATTTCAAGAATTAGAAACCTTAGTATGCACCTTATCTCAGTGGAATGTAATATTTGACAATTATTCACTTCCTACCGAATTAAATGAAAAATACAATAAATTGTTTTTTGTCGAAAATTCTTTGATTGTATACGCATACACAAGAAGTTCATGGCCAGTCCAAACAGCAGTGTATAGAATAGAAAAACGAAACAAAGAAACAAAGATATGTTTAGAACACTTTCAAGGCGATGCAACTGCTATATGGAATGGTATTTTAATCATTGAGGTAGCAAAAGAAGATATAAAAGGTGTTACACAGTTGAAAATTGTGAGTAATTAAAAATCAGCATCCAGTGATGCCGTCACTCTCCAATGGGAGGGTAATGGAAGGTGTATTTACGATGTCTATTTCAACTACCTTCCTCTTCCAAATTGGATAGTAATAAAGGGTCAGTTCCTATAGTAAAGTTTTTATTTATGATACTTTTTTAAAAACTCCTCAACATCCGGTATCCCGCCCTGTAACACGATATAACCATTATAAGGTTCACCTGCTGTGATATCATTAGCAATCGGAGTTAGCATCAGCTTTTTCACTTCATCATGGTCGTTTGTTTGCCCAAGTGCCCATCCTAGTTTGCAATATGCTGTTTCGGGAAGCATATTTTCACCGGGTATAATGCCAATGCTCATTAAATCACGTCCCGTGTCATAAACGAACATGTGGACGAATCCCCAAAGTGTTTGCACGGTCATGAAAACTTGAACGCCCTTATCACATGCTCGTTTCAAAGCTGGATAAATTGGTTTATTAACATGCCCAAGTCCGGTTCCAACTATGACAATTCCTTTATAGCCATTATCGACAAGTGCGTCAACAATATCGGGATTCATGTTTGGATAATAATAGATCATGGACACTTTTTCTTCAAAATAGGGTTTCACAATTACATTTTTATCGTTTCTTCTTTTATTGTAATCTTTTCTAATTGGTGTCACGCTGTTTCTCGTGACCATAGCAATCGGTGTGTCGCCTATGGTTCTGAATGTTGAACGGTATGATGAGTGCATTTTGCGAACTCTTGTACCTTGGTGTAGTAATCCAAATTCATCGCTTGTGGGTCCAAACATACAAACTAAAATTTCTGCAATATCAGAATAGCCAGCAGTGTATGCGGCGTGCATGAGGTTTAGAGCGGCATCGGAAGAAGGTCTATCTGACGATCTTTGAGAACCGACCATCACTACAGGGACAGGCAAATTTTGGAGCATATAACACAAAGCTGATGATGTATAGTGCATTGTGTCTGTGCCGTGCCCAATCATTATGCCGTCTACACCTTTATTTATTTCTTCGCCGATCGAAATTGCTAATTTTTTATATTGCTCAGGACCCATATTTTCGGAAAATACAGCAAATAATTTTTCTGTTTCAAGGTTACAAATTGTAGCAAGTTCTGGAACAGCACCGTAAAGTTCACCAGGGGAAAAAGCGGGTATTACTGCACCAGTTCTGTAATCGAGTCGGGAAGCAATCGTTCCCCCGGTACCAAAAAGTTTTACTTGAGGAAAACCTTGTGTATACGGGAATTCCTTTTCAGGAATCTTATAATGAGCTTCTTTATAACCTCTTTCATGCATATTTGTAATGGTATCTATATCAATGCCAACATTGTAGCCTGTGATTAGTTTTATCACTATATGCTTATCATCATCATTTATGCTTCTTGGTAGGATGATACCTTCGAAAACACCTCTAGTTGTATCTACTACACTATCACTCCACACTCTCATATCGTATTGTTTTAAAACTTCGAGAGCTCTTCCTTTATAACCTTTATGTGTATCTGACATATCACTTTCCTTTTAGTTTTAGATATTCTGCAATAGTAGTTAAATTGATATTCCCAAGTGCGAAATTCTTTATTTTACCCATTACCCACCGTTGCTTTGCTCCAAGATTACTAGATTTTTTGGGCAGTGTATCATACTCATTCATTAGATTATCTGCTTTTTCAAAAAGTTCGTCTTTACTATATCTTTTAAATCCTATCTTTGCTAATAAGTCGTCGTAATTAAGATTAGAACTATTTACAGCCTTTTTTAGTAATTTGTGGATTATATAAAAATCTAATTCTTCATCTTTCATATATTTACATAAATCATAAGTCATTTTAAAAATAAATTGTTTATTATCTGATTTGGATGTTCCAACAATATCTTTACCAAATAAGTTCTTAATAAATTGACCAAATAAAATACTTACTGATGAATAACTAAAATTAAATTCATTTACTATTTGTTCTATTAAAGGTGTTAAATCATGACGTAAAATAAATATGAAGGTATCTTCGGGTACATTCCATTTTTTTAGTTGTTCATATTTATAAGATAATGTTTCTGGTAAATTCTCTTTTGTTAAATCAATAAATTCTGAAGTCAACGAAACGGGTTTGGAATCTGTATCAGGATACATTCTATCAGGACCAGGTAAGACTCGTTCAAAAATATTTGTTCCATCTGGTCTTGATTTACGAGTTTCATTTGGTACACATGAAAAAGCTAATTTTATTCTCTCTGAAATGGTATCTAAAACAGTAGGAATATCTTCATTTTTTGCCCAAAAAATAATCTGAGCGTCATTTTCAGATGCTGATAAAATTCTTTGAAGTTCGATCCAGTCAATTTTTGAATACATTTCTTTAAGTAAAGGATGTCTACCTAGATCATTGGAAATCTTGAAGGAAAGTCTTTCCTTATAATTAGATGCTGTATCAAAAGGTACAAATTCATTATGAATCATATTAGGTTTTTCGACACAACCAATAACCTTAATTCTATCAGAAATCTCATCTGCGAAAGTACGGTATGGTTGTGTGAAAAATGAGAGGATTCCTTTTAAATTTGGTAGATTGATAGCAATGATTTTATATTCTTCGTTTATATAAGGAATAGAATACATATTAAAATAATTTTCTTTAGAAGATTCTATGTTTAAAAAATTAGTAGCCTGCTTATCATCAGTACTACATAAGTTTAGTTTTATTGTAAAAAGCTCATTTAAAGATAATTCTTTATGTGTCATCTCCCAGATACTTGAATCTTTAAATCGTATGTTCAACTCATTTTTTATTAATAAAAGTGATTTTTGACGAAATCCTTCATTATGTGTGAGTTTTGGTATCCATTTTATATGTGCTACACCTTTTATTTCTACTCGTGTTCCGCCTGTAACACTCACGTTTACATCCTGCCTACCGGCACCTATTCCTGTTCTTACTAACCCTGTACTTCGAGCTATAAAACGTATGTTCTGGCAGGCTTCTTCGGCTTCCCAAGGAGTAAGCATTTCAGGATAAGTAACTGTTTCTATGAGAGGCATACCAAGTCTATCTGTAAAATAAACTCTTTTATGTTCAAAGTCTGACACTTCACGACAGCTATCTTCTTCACAACTAAATTGGATGAGTTTTATTTTTTTATTTTTTAAAAAAATTTCCCCTTCAATACCTAATATAGTTGTCCTTTGGAATCCTGTTGGGATGCTGCCATCTAGGTATTGTTTCCGAGTTATATGTAGTTCACCAACTATATTCATTCTTAGCAAATGAGCAATCTTTAAAGCCTTTGCTAAAGCATCTTTATTAATCGGAAATGGTGGTGTGTCATCCATTTCATATGTGCATGCTGTCTTTTTATTTATTCGGTATATTATCTCTTTTTTAGTTTTAAATTCCATTAGTGCAGTGCCATCATATTCACCTAATTCACTCAATGTTGGTCTCATATGTCTGATAATTTCGGCATCATAATCATTAAAATCATGATACATACCCGCAGGACACCTACAAAAAAGTTTTTTTTCGGTGAGTAGCTGCTGGTGCACTTCTAATCCACATCTAAACCCGAGATACTCATAGTCAGATTTAGTAGCATCTTTTATATCTACATATTTAGTTAGCTGCTTAGTTTTTTCAAAATTTTCTATCCATTTATTCGTCATTAGAAAATTCACCTCTTAAAATTAATTGAAAAGACAAAATTAAAATCTATGTAAAATTGTCAAATGTTTTTTCTCTTACAAATTAATAATTTCGTTTCCCTTAATTGCTAGATCATTCTCCAATACTTTTTTCTTTGCATGACCAATATCACTTACTATGCTATATCCTATAGTTTCTACTTTTTTTTTAAGTATTGAAAGACTTTCAGCTGCTTCTTCTTCTGTGCAGATTTTATTGTCATAAATTTGGTATTTTTTTCTGTATCGCTTTGGTGATAGATTAGGCATAATCACATTAGCACCAGCTAGTAAACCTTTTTCCCTTCCTTCTTTATTTATAGTAGCAAGTGCTGTTGTTGCTGGGATTAGCGAATAAGGAAACATTAATCTAATTATTGATATTAATCTAAGGCATTTTCGATAATCTCCATTCGGAAATTTATGAAATGGTGTTTGGTGATGCGAAATAAATGGTCCTATACCAATCATTTCGGGTTGAAGTAATTGTAGAAATCGTAAATCTTCAAGTAGTATTTCTGTAGTTTGGAAAGGAGATCCAACCATAAATCCTGAACCTACTTGATATCCTATTTTTTTTAAACTATAGAGACATTCTATTCGGTTTCTATAGGTCATTTTAGCTGGGTGGAGCATTTTATAATGCTCACTATTAGCTGTTTCATGTCTTAGTAAATAGCGATTAGCACCTGCCTGGAACCATGTATTGTAAGTTTCAAATGACCTTTCACCCATCGATAAGCTAATTGCACAATCTATAAATCTAGATTTTATCTCTATTATTATCTCTTTTATTAATTCTTCAGAATAAAAATAATCTTCACCTCCTTGCAACACAAATGTCCTAAAACCTAATTCATATCCATGAGAGCAACAATCGAGAATATGTTTTTTTTCAAGTCGATAACGTTCGATTGTCTTATTATCTGAACGGATACCGCAATAATAGCAATTATTTTTGCAATAATTTGAGAATTCTATTAATCCTCTTATATATATACCTGTCCCATATATTGATTGTCTAACAGTATCTGCTTTTTGAAATAGATAATCGTCATGGGAATCATTATTAATCAAGACAATAAAATCTTTATCAGATAAGTCCTTATCTTCAAACAAACTGTCTATTATTTTTTTCATAAATACATCCTAACTATACTTTAGTAAATCATACTTATATTTTAGATAGTACTCTGTTTATACTATGATCCCTCCACCAAAAACCACATCATCATCGTACAAGACAGCAGATTGCCCTTTTGCTATAGCTCTTTGTGGATTATCAAATAATAAATGAACAATGTTTTTGGACTCAACTATAACATTAGACCATTCTTCACTTTGATTATACCTAATTTTAGCTTTAGCTCTAAAAGAATGACTACTATGTAATAAATAATCGATATTTTTCACCCAATGAAAACCTCTTGTTGATAAACAATTACTATATAATTGATTATCATCGCACAGAGTTATTGTGTTTTTTTTTATATTTTTTGAATGAACAAACATTGGTCTATTTAATGAAATCCCTAAGCCTTTTCTTTGACCTATTGTGTACTTTATTAATCCTTGATGTTTACCAAGGGATTTACCATTTAAATCAATGAAATCTCCTATACAAGGAGGTTTATTTGTAAATTTTGTAATAAACTCAGCATAATCACCGTTTGATACAAAGCAGATATCTTGGCTATCTTTTTTATCATAGTTTTCGAAACCTTGATAACGAGCAATTTCTCTTACATCAGATTTTAAATAATTTCCTAGTGGGAAAATTGTTTTCGATAAATGTGCTTTAGAGATTGTATATAGAACATAGCTTTGGTCTTTTTTTTTATCTTTTCCTTTTCTAAGAACAAACTCATTTTTCTGTTTATCAAAATTAATTATTGCATAATGTCCTGTCGCAATAAAGTCTGCATTATGCTGTTTTGCAATATCATATAAAAGGTTAAATTTAATATATTTATTACATGAAATACATGGATTAGGTGTTTCTCCTTGTTGGTATGATTTTACGAAACGAGTAATCACTTTTTTTTTAAAAATGTCTGAAACATCATATGTATAGAGAGGAATGTTTAATAATTTTGCAATTCTTTCGACTTGTATAGTGTTATACATTGAGTTTAAATCGTTATTGTAATCATAATTTTTCTCAGAAATATTTACAGAACTATTGTAAAGTATAGTTGGATCATCTATCTTGATATAGGATTGATTTGCATTGTTATCGAATAGTTTTAAATATACACCGATACATTCATAATTTTGTTTTGATAATAAATAAGCAGAAACAGTGCTATCGACCCCACCACTCATTGCCACTATGACTTTTTTCTTCATTCCTTATATGTTACAGATTTGATAAGTTTTCCTGCATCTTCCACACTTATCTTGTTTTGTTCTACCATTTCCAATATCTTGATAACTTTCTGATTTTTTTCATCATGTTTATCATTTTTGTCTTTTTTAAACCACGAAAATAAATGGTAGATTTTTTTTAAGTTTGATTTACTATTGTGTATATTGTTACTATTTATTTCTGCAATATTTTCTTCAAATGTTGCATCAAATACTTTTTGGTATTTTTCTTTAAATCTTTGTTCATCATTGTTATTACTTATAATGGAATCTTCAATTTCTATAATTGTTTCAATCAAATCACCTGACATATCTTGTCTATATTTTTTTGTTGCTTCTTTTTCAATATCTAAACACTCACCTTTAATACCACTCTTATTTTCTAATACATTTACATTGCCATCTTTTGAACAAGCTCTAATATAAGTAACTTCAGGGTTAAAATTAACACAAAATCTATTCGTATCTATTATTTCTTCAAAAGCATTATCTGCATCTATATTTGTGCTTATCTCGCCATTATTAGTGCTAAGATCATAATTTAAAACAAGATTATCAGGTACATAGATTGTAATGTCTCCCAAATCAGTTTTAAGTTCTACTGATTCAGAACTATTATTAGAAATAATAAAGCTGATATTACCAAACTTCGATAAAACTTCTAAATGATTTACTCTATTTCCTGATAGGTCTATTAATGTGTTACCGGATTCATTTTTACATGTTATGTGATTATAGCTTAAATCTATTAATTTGACATCACTTTGAATTGTAGAAATACTTAAGACAGCACCCACAGTACGTTCAATAAAAACGTTTCCATTAACGTTTTTAATATCGAAATTGCCAAAGACATTTTTCAAATTAACATTACCAAAATTAGATATTATTTGCCCTTTTCCGATATTTTCTAATGTAATATCGCCTTCATGATTGTGTATAACGATCTCAGAATTAAAATTTTTTCCAATTATATTTGAGCTTTTTGTATCGATTACTAACTTCAAACTATCTGGTATACAAATGTCTATTACTGCATCAGAAATTTTGTGATCGATTAAAGTATTGGATTCTAAACGATAAGTTATAGTATCGTTTACTTCCTCAATCATGGTATTTTTAAATATACTCTCCTCTATAAAATAAACTGGTTTATCGTATTTTATTGATATATAATAATTATCCTCAGAGCATCGTGATATATTGATATCTATTGAATCAGTCTTAACTACTATTTTTTTTAGATTTTTTAGGGAATTAAATATTTCATATTTATCTGTATACTTCGTCATGGTTCTTAAAAACCCTTGTAAAAAGGCTATATATTTGGCTTAATATAAGCTTTAGGTTTACATTTCTGTTAAATTTTATTAAAAAATCATCTAACTCATCGACCATTTCTAACAAGTATTCTGAAAAACAAGGGTTCTTTTCAATGTACCGCATCAACAAGTCAGAGTGGTTATAAAATACAACTCTATCTATATTAGTAATATAAAGATTAAGATCATTTATCCAAATCATGAGATATTGTATAAAATGCCGAAAAAGGTCTGACTTTTCATTTTCTTTTGTAAATGAGTTCATAACCCAATTAAAAAAACCGATATCATTATGTTCTATTACTATCTTTAGAAATTCAATCGTTATATCAAGCG
>Ga0123353_10010397_pt1 | contig 12969 bp, 14 predicted proteins | sample TergutLab28metaG_3_FD_92763 | JGI IMG/M metagenome (GOLD analysis project Ga0123353, IMG submission 92763) | Labiotermes labralis P3 segment gut microbial communities from Petit-Saut dam, French Guiana - Lab288 P3 | ecosystem: Host-associated > Arthropoda: Insects > Digestive system > Gut ...
CATTTGCCGATCAGGTCTGTTATTTCCCAACGCAACAAAATTGATCCTGAAAGCAACTTGTGGCGTGATACGCTGGACGCTGTTAATCAACCTGCGAGGATGGCGAATTTATTCAATGCTTATTCGGAAAATAAACCTATTCATTAAGTTAGGTAAATTCAAAAACGGCGTGAAGAAATAAAGCGGCAGCCTGAGATACATTCAGGCTGTCAATATTGCCTGTTCCCGGAATACGAAGCAGGTGTGAACATTGATCTTTCACATTTTGGGGCAGGCCAATTTCTTCATTTCCAAGAACAAGAACAATGCCGGGACGATTTGTTCCGGTTTTTGTTTTTACAATGTCACCCAAATCACTGATACGCCTCCTTGCCCTTGTATCCGTGCCAATTGTAACTAACCGTTTTGAAGCGTCTTTCAAAAAAGCAATCGTATTTGTGATTTTTCTTATCGTAAGATGTTCCAGAGCTCCTTCGGCGACACGGTAGGCGCTGGTTGTCAGCCGTACTTCATCATTAAACACTGTATCTTTTTCATTTAACACGATAAAACTAACATCAAAAAAAGCCGCCGCTCTCGCAATGGCGCCAAAATTATGATCATTCCCGACCGAATGCAGAATAACGCCTGTTTTCCCTGTTGCCCAAAGGTCGAGGTCTTCAGCGCTTAAAGATTCAATTACAGGTTCTTCAATCATGGCCACTACACCCTGATGGTGAACGCTCTTGCAGATACGTTCCAGTTCTTCGTCTTCGCAAAGCTTGTAGGGGCGCTTGCGTTCGGCAAGCTGTTTGCAGACACCGGTAAATGATTGCAATCTGTCTTCACGCAGAAAAAGACGGTTAATTGTCAGCGGGTGATATTGTCCAACAGCCAGTACAGCATTAAAGCCGCAGACAGCAAGTTCATCGGTTAATTTATTTCGCATAAGGGTTTTAATATACCATACATAGAAATGGTGTCAATGATTTGTATAATATTGAACCTTTCTCCGTATTACCGTATCATATCTTTGTGGCGCAGAGAAGAAAACCCTTTCAAAAATCAAGAAACCAGCCGGATGCCAAATCTCAGGCGATAGTTATTTTCTGGCTTATATTTGTTATTGTTATTATCACTGTTTTCATGTTGAATTACGAAACCATCAACAGAAATTTCAATCTGTTCAGAACACGCCTTACTGCCCCTCATGGCGCTGAAGTAGAATTGCTGCTGGCGGAAGAAGAAGAAATAGAAGAGATTATTGTTCCAGAACAGCAGCCTGTTATTACAATAGAGCCTTCGCCCGTACAAAGACCTCAGCCTATTGAGGAAAGACCGGCAACTCAAACAACTGTAACGCCGCAAGTTCCCGATCCAGTTCCGCAGACACCGCCCGCCCCGGCCCCTCAGCCTGTACAAACCAGAGAAAGGACAATTTATTTTACTCAAATTGACAGGAATGGGAATATTCTTCACGCAAGGGTAACCCGCAGACTTCCTGTTTCGGAATCTCCAATGAGGGATGTTCTGAATGTTATGTTTGCCGGCCCTTCTGCGGATGAAATAAACCGAGGTATTCTAAGCCTTATTCCCCAGAATACAAGGATACTTTCGGCTACAGTCCGGGGAAATACCGCTTATATCAGTTTCAGTGAAGACTTTATGTTTAATACATTTGGCGTCGAAGGATATATTGCCCAACTAAGACAAATTGTCTGGACTGTTACAGAATTTCCAAATGTTACGGATGTTCAAATATTGATTGAAGGCAGAAGGCTTGATTATCTTGGCGAAGGTATCTGGATTGGAAGCCCTATCAGCCGTCAGTCTTTTTAATTAATCCAAAATCGAAAGTTTATATCCGCTGAATAGATACCGCTTTTCCCGTATCTGCGTCGATCTCTGCTATTACGCCATGTATCTGGCCTTCTTGATCAGAGACTGCTGTTTTCATTTGGTATTGGATTTGTTTAAGAAATCTTTCAAGACAAATTTCTGGAGACATACCGATTACACTGTCTGTTATGCCGGTCATGCCAAGGTCTGTAATGTATGCGCTGCCTTTGGGCAATATTCTTTCGTCCGCAGTTTGCACATGAGTGTGAGTACCGGCAATCAATGCTGCCCGTCCGTCCGCATAATACGCAAGGGTTTCTTTTTCACGGGAAGATTCGGCATGGAAATCTACCAGTATTACAGGAGAAAGAGGCGAATCAAAATTACCGTTAGCTGATATAAGCGGATGATTGTCCCACGTCTTGCCGGTATATGTATTCAAAAGATGATCAAAACACTGAAACGGGCAGTCAATGTAACTCATCAATTCCCTGCCCTGAAGATTTATTACCAGCCATGTTATGTTGTTTTTTTCGATTAACGCATAACCTGTGCCGGGAGTGCCCGTTTTATCAGGATAGTTTGCGGGGCGCAGCATTCTTTGTTCGCTTTCAAGAATTGCCCAAAATTCCCGTTTTTCCCAAATATGATTTCCTGATGTAATTACATCCGCTCCTGCTTCAATAATGCGCTTGAACTCCGTTTCTGTCATGCCGAAACCTTCGGCGGCATTTTCGCCGTTAACAGTAACAAAATCAATTTTATGTTCTTTTATCAGGTCAGGCAATTTGGCTTCGAGAGTTTTAATGCCTAACCCGCCAACTACATCGCCAATCATCATGGCTTTCACTAATTGCATAGGTAGAATATATCCTGTAAACTGTACTTATGACCAGAGGTATTTTCATAATAGGCAATGAATCTGCTCTAAGCCGTGCCATTGAAGCCGAAACTGCCAACAGAGTGGAACAATATGCCGCTGCGCTTATTCCGAACAGGCTTTCGGGAGCGCAAAATATTCCTCTGGAAAATGATAAACGCCTGTTTTTAGACTGGAATCCTTCAAGCCCGATTTCTGCAAGAACACTTGTGCTTGCCGCCGAAAACCGGCTGGAACACATTGATGAAGCAATCCTTATCTGTTCGCCTCCTTCCATTCGCTGTAATGCAACAGGGCTTCCATTATCTGATGTGGAAATTATGATAAACGACAATATAAAAGGGTGGTTTTTTCTTGTCAGGGAATTGGCGGCAGTTTTTTCAAACCGTAAACGGGGGACGCTTGCTCTTGTTTACAACGATACTAAAACCAGCTTTGGAAAAGAAGATACTGCGAATATGCTAGGCCCTTCGTCACTTGCGTCTTTCCGTGCTTTTACGCAGGGTTTGCTTGCGACATCAAGAAACGAACCGTATATTACCACAGGTTTTTCAACTTCAGGTACGGGAAACGAATCTGCTTTTGCCGCTTTTATTTATAAAAATCTTGATAGAGGAAACAGGAAAAGTAACGGTAAACTTTTCAAATTCGGCAAATTTAATTTTTTAAATTTTAATTTTTAATCTGAAGTTTAACCTGAAGTTTTACGGTTAAATTATATCTCTCATTATCTTTAATACTTCTTCTTCCGAAACTATCCATGGAGAATTTGCCACGAAATCAAGGTTACGGGCGGCAACAACACCCGCTGCCAGACGATCAAGGGAAATATTAAATTCTTTAAGGTCGGGTTTTACATGAAGAGCTTCCATGCAGCGGCGTATACCGTCTGCTGTGGAATTTGCGGCTTCCGCTACAGAAGCGGCTTTTGTATTGCCAAGGAAAGAAGCGACACGGGCCATTTTTTCCGGCCTTGCGCTGGCCAGCTTTTCCGCCATAAATGGCAGAAGTACAGCGGAACATACTTGTTTTGAAACCGGAAAACGGGCATTAATCGCATACGCCAGCGCCGCTCCTGCTCCGGGAGAGCTTGCTGAATTTCCAAGGGCCGTTAGAAAAGAAGCTTGAGCGTATATATCAGCGTTCATGCCGCTTTTCAACAATTTAGCGAAAAAACTTAAAGATCTTTCCAATAACGCATCGGATAAAAAGTTGGCTTTTGCCGAACAATACGCTTCCAATGCTGAAAAGAAACCTTCCAGAATATAAACAGCGGCAACGTTAGGCGCAAACTTAAACAAACTGCTGTCGATAATAACCGCAGAGTATAAACCGTGAGGAGACTGGATGGATTTAATCAAACGATTGCGGGGATCGGCGGCTATAAAATTCTCTGTTAACGAAAAAGAATCCAAACCTTCTACAGGAATGGAGATAAGGGGCAGGAATTTATTCTGGAACATACGGCCTTCAAGCAGTTCAAATACCGAGATTCTCATCGGGGCCATAATTGCTGCCATACGGGCAATTAATTGTGTTTTACGGCCTCCAAACCCAACAATTGCATTACAATGAGCAGCCTGCGAAAGTTCAACAATATTTTCGGCCATATCAACAGGGGAATCTTCTTCTATTCCGTCAAAAACGATGGTTTCAATGCCGGAATCTTCAAGGATTTCTTTTAAGCGGTTAACAGTCTGCGGATCCAGAGTATGATCGGCGGAAATCATTATCCGTTCTCCATGACGGCGGCAGATTGTTCCGGCCATGCTCAAGGTGTCTGCTCCAATATGTACTTCCGGATCAAACTTAAATGATATATCCATCAATTTCCTCTGGTTTGATTCAAAAAAAAACCTGACCTCCTTGAGCATACCTCAAGTAGTCAGGCTTTTTCTTCTTTTAATATAACCTTACGCAAACCATGCGTTCACAATATTTTCCGCCGTAGCATTGATGATCTTTTCGTTCAGGTATGCAGGATCATCAATTTTCTGCCTGAGCTCAGTAATCCGGGCTTCATCCAGTTCCGGGGCGGATCTAATGAGTTCCAAAACCTGATATCTTTCAGCCTGTTCCATCGCTTGCGCAGAAAGGTTGATTGAATCGGTCTTGTCGTTCCCTCCCACATGAGAACTTCTTCCCGATTTTTTGCCGGGAGGAATGGGTTCTAAAGGACCTATCCTGTCTACTGTCATAATCATACCCTACCTATACCCTATTATCGGCATATCCATACTATAAGTTTACCAGCTATTTTAATTAATTGCCAGATATATACAAGGAAAATTCGCCCAATTGTTCCTTTTTCCGGCTTAAAATATCAGCAACTTCCGCTGCAGTACCCCGAATATATTCTTCGTGAATCTTGGTCATTTCACGTCCAAGACAAATATACCGTTCACTGTCAATTTCGGCAATGTCCCCAAGCAGCTTGAGAATTCTAAATGGAGATTCGTAAATAACGCAGGCCGCTTCCATCGACATCAGAGAACGCAGGCGGCTTTTTCTTCTTCCGGCTTTTGGCGATAAAAATCCCTCAAAAACCACAGTTTTATCTTTTCCTCCGGCAACGCTTAACAGGGCGGCAAAAGCTGACGGCCCGGGAATGGGAATTACATTATGCCCGGCCTGCGCTGCTATTCTTGCCAGTACCGCCCCGGGATCGCTGAGGGCTGGAGTACCGGCATCACTGGCATACGCTACTGCTAACCCCTGATTTAGGGCGGCAAGCACTTTTCCCGCCGCAAATTCCTCATTCTGAGACCGGCAGGAAAGCATTTTTACCTGAATTCCCAAATGAGAAAGCAGTTTGAGGGTACGGCGGGTATCTTCACAAGCGACAAGATCAACTTTTTTCAGTATTTCAGCCGCCCTAAAACTAATATCACCCAAATTTCCAATTGGCGTGCCGATAATATATAAAATAGCCATTTCAAAATTATATCTAAAAGCAGGAAATTATGGGAGCATATATACAAATTCTGGCACTTGTTATTGTTGGTATTGTTTTACTTTGGTTTGGTTATACTTTATTTTTAGGGCGGCTATCGCCCTTATATCCATACCTTCTCTGGAACAAAAAAAAGCACCCCAAACCATCATCCGGCAGTTCTTCATTTTGTCCTATTTGTTCATATAAAATTCCAAAGGGAGACCAGATCAAAACGGTGGTATTCCCTTCAAACCCCGACAGCAGGGACTGCATGATGCATATCAAGGGCTGTTTTAGCTGTCTGGAAAATAATAAACCCCGGAAGTGTCCTGTCTGCAAGGCCGTCCTCTCGCTTGAGGATTTTCTTGCCGCGCGTATGTTTCAACGTACTTTCCAGAAAAATCATGTTCATGTGCTTGGGTGCAATAAATGCAGAAAAACAGGAACCCCTGCCAAAACAGATTGAATCTAGTGTGCCATATCAATATTGATAGAGTATAATATGTCTTATGAAAGCATTAAAATTAAAAACAGATCTGCAGAACCTTGGAATAAATGAAAACGATACCATTGTCGTACATTCATCATACAAGGTTCTTTGCGGAAATGAAAAAATTGACGGCGGGCCGTTGGCTGTTATTGAAGCGTTCAAGGATACTGTTAAATCCGGTACATTGATGCTGCCAGCTTTAAGTTATGAAGATGTAACAATTAACAACAGGGTTTTCGATGTATTGAATACGCCGGGCTGTGTGGGAATTCTGCCGGAAGTTATGCGAAAATCAGAAAATGTATACAGGAGTATTCATCCAACACACAGTATTGCTGTTTGGGGAAAAGATGCGAAGGAAATTGCAGGCGCTCATATCAGGGATTTTACGCCAGTAGGCCCCAATTCGCCACTGCATGAATTGAAACGAAGAAACGGAAAGATTGTCATGTTGGGCTGCGGACTGGAACCAAATACTTCGATACACGGAATCGAAGAAATGGTAGTGCCTAACTACCTTTACGGCGCAAATTACGATTACGATCTTGTTTTGCCGAATGGCCAACGCCTGAAAACAAATATATTATCTCATAATTTCAGCGGCGTAGAACAGCGTTACGATAAAATTCTCGATGTCCTTGCAAAAACAGATTATACATACGGAAAAGTTCTAAACGCAGATTGTTATGTACTGGACGCTCAGGCTCTTTGGGAAAAAGTATTGGTTAAACTAAAAGAAAATCCTGTGTATTTTGTGGATAAAAGTGGTGATTGATAATGAAAACATTGATCCTGCCTTTGGATGAAAGGCCCTGTAATTACCTGTTCCCGCAGATGATTGGAGCAAGCAATAAGGATATTCAGGTAATTATGCCGGACAAGAGGGTTTTAGGAAACAAGAAAAAACCGGCGGATACAGAAGAAATAGAAAAATTTTTAACAGCTAATATCGCAGGCTGTAACAATATTGTTCTGTCAATTGATATGCTTGTCTACGGAGGACTGATTCCTTCAAGGCTGCATTTTTTAAGCAAAGAAGAAGCTGTATCACGCCTAGGGGTAATAAAAAAAATAAAACAAATAAATCCAGATATTAAAATATACGCTTTTAACTGCATAATGAGAACGCCTCAATATGATTCAAGCGATGAAGAGCCGGATTATTATGGAAAGTACGGCTATATTTTGTTCAGAAGAAAATATTTGCTGGATTTTCAGGCAAGGCACGGGCTTGATAAACAGCAGCTAACGGAACTGAAAAAGATTAAAATACCGCGGGAAATTATAAAAGATTACGAAGAAAGAAGAACATTCAACGAATTTATTAATATCGAAGTTGTAAATTATCTGGAAACCGGTTTAATTGATTTTCTGGTAATTCCGCAGGATGATTCTTCGCCTTACGGTTACACGGCGATTTCGCAAAAAAATGTAATCAATGAAGTTAAAAAGAAAAATCTGGATATGAAGGTGATGATTTATCCGGGAGCGGACGAAGTAACTCTTTCACTTTTAACAAGGGCTTGGCATGATTACAGGGGAATAGAACCAAAAATTTATCCCTTTTACGCATCCATACTGGGGCCAACAATTGTACCTTTATACGAAGACAGGCCAATGTTTGAAAGTTTGAAATCCCATGTCAGGGTTTGCAAAGCAAAAATTGTACAAACACCGGAAGCCGCAGATTTTATTTTAGCCGTCAATTGTCCGGGGAAAATCATGCAGGACACTTATGACGAAGAGTTTGACATCAGTTACACAAGCTGCCGTAATTTGCTGGATTTTGTAATGCAGATAAAGGACTATATAAAAGCCGGTAAAAGTGTGGCTGTTTGTGACAGCGCTTACTGTAATGGCGGCGACATTCAATTTATTCATTACCTTGATAAACTGGATATTCTGGGGTCGCTTAAAAGTTATGCAGGCTGGAACACAAATTGCAATACACTTGGAACAACCCTTGCTCAAGCCTGCATCGGCGAAAAAATCAATTTACATAATTTACTGTACCGGATCATCGAAGACGGCTGTTATCAGGCTGTTGTAAGGCATGAGGTAACAGCGATTGACCTGCCGAAATTTCAACTGGATGACAGCGATATTTCGCCGAAACTTTTTGAAATCGAAAATATTATCAAAAAGAAATTGCAGGAATATTATGATTCTTTGATCATCAGCAAAAAGCATTCTGTTAAAATAAATAATATCTACTCGCCATGGAAACGAATGTTTGAAATCGGAATGGAAATAGAACTTGGCTGAGGGAAAAATGGGTGTTTTGGAACAAATAAAAAACGGCCTTATTGTGTCATGTCAGGCGCTGGAAAATGAACCTTTGCATTCATCATTCATAATGGCGTGTATGGCAAAAGCTGCGATGCTTGGCGGAGCTGTAGGAATCCGGGCAAATTCAATACAGGATATTTGTGAAATAAAAAAAACAGTAGGGCTTCCGGTTATTGGAATTATCAAAAAAGAGTATCAGGATAGTCTGGTATACATTACGCCAACTATGGATGAAGTGGACGCTCTTGCGGAATGCGGCTGTGAAATTATCGCGATGGACGCAACCAACAGGCTGCGTCCGAATAGTGAAACACTTGTATCGTTTTTTGCCAATGTGCGTAAAAAATACCCGGGCAAATTATTTATGGCGGATTGCGCCACTTATCAGGAAGGTATGGACGCAGCAAAGCTGGGATTTGATTTGATTGGAACAACTTTATGCGGGTATACTGAAGAAACCAGAAATGATATTACGCCAAACTATGATATGATATCCGCCCTTGTGCGTAATTCAGGCAAACCCGTTATCGCGGAGGGCAATATCTGGACACCAGAACAATTGCTGCTCGCAAAAAATTGCGGTATCCATGCCGCTGTTGTGGGCTCCGCCATTACACGCCCTATGCTGATCACACAGCGGTTTGTTGCCGCAATGAAAGGAGGTTGAAGATGAGAATAGTTGTTATAGATATTGGCGGAACGAAAATAAAATCCGGAATCATTGAAAACGGAAAACTGTCGTTAAAAATAAAAACCCCTGCAAATTCCCATCTTGGCGGCCCTTACATTATGGAAACTGCAAAAAACATTATTTCAGGATATTCTGATTTTAACTGTATCGGCATTTCAACAGCAGGACAGGTTGACAGCGAAAAAGGTATAATCCGTTACGCAAATGAAAACATTCATGATTACACAGGAATGAAAATTCAAAAAATTCTTCAGGATACGTTTCATGTACCCGTTGTAGTTGAAAATGATGTTAATGCGGTTGCTGTGGGAGAAGCCGTTTTTGGCGCTGGCCAAAAAATAAACGGCAAAAATTTCCTCTGCCTGACTTATGGCACAGGGATTGGCGGAGCAATTGTTTTTAACGGTGAAGTTTACAAAGGCGCCGCTTTTTCGGCAGGCGAGTTCGGCCATATGATTACCCACGGAGGTAAAAATGAAAAAGGGTTTTATGAAAGATACGCCAGCACAAGAGCATTAGTAAAAAATGTACAAGAGATCATGCCGGAGCTGAATAGCGGCAAAAAAATTTTTATGAATATAGATAGACCGGTTGTAAAGGAAATTGTTGATAACTGGATACATGAAATTTTATACGGGCTTGCCGGACTTATTCATATTTTCAATCCTTCCCATATTATACTTGGAGGCGGTATCATGGAGGAGGGCTATCTCATCGAAGAGCTTAGGAAAAAAATTGGCAATTATATTATGCCGAGTTTTGCGGATGTTGTTCTTGTTCAGGCATTTTTAGGCAATGACGCTGCTCTGTGGGGAATTGGACATCTTGCAAGCTTGAAAGCTAATGCCAAAGATTAGGCAACCTGATATTTTTTGTAAGCCATGCTAATATGTATAAATGAAAATAAATACAGAACCAATGTGTGACAAATCCGCCTTTGATTATTTCAGGGATGAAAAAATCGTTGCCGGATGGAATTTGGGAGATACCCTTGATGCCCATGAAAAGGGGAAATCGAAAGAAACCGCATGGGGAAACCCCAAGGCAAATCAAGCGCTTTTTGACGGTGTAAAGGAAGCCGGCTTTGATCTGGTTCGAATTCCTGTAACATGGATGGGACACTTCGGCCCCGGACCGGAATATCTTATTGAAGAAAATTTTTTACAACGTATCGCCGAAGTTACCGGTTATGCGCGCAAAGCCGATCTTAAAGTAATTATCAATATGCATCATGACGGCATAACAAGCAGAACAGAAAAGACTGAAGGCTGGCATTCGATAAACAAAGCCTGTAGAGACATACAGGAATATGAAAAGATAACGTATCAATTTTCACAAATATGGAAACAGATAGCGGTTTTTTTCAAGGATTACGGCGACTGGCTCATGTTTGAATCAATGAATGAAATTCACGATGGCAACTGGGGCAGTAACAGCAACGGAGAACTGGATATTGACAGCGTATTGCAGCCCCAGATCGAAATTGTAAATAAGTGGAACCAGGTTTTTACCGATACAGTGCGTTCAACCGGCTCCAATAATACAAAACGCTATCTTGTACTTCCCGGTTACTGCACTGTACCTCAGCATACTGCCGCTTCTTATTTTATACTGCCAAATGACAGTGTTCCAAACAGGCAGATAGTGACATTTCACTATTATGATCCTTACGAATTTGGAATTGAAGGTTCAAGCCATATCTGGGGTTCAGAGGAAGACAAACAACAGGTTGAGGAGGATTTTACTCCCTTTAAGATCAGGTTTATCGAAAATTCCATTCCGGTGATAATAGGCGAATCGGGGGCAGTTTTGCAATTACACCCCGATGATAATGTAAAAAAAGAACAGGCACGGCAAAGCAGGCTTGACTATATCAGTTATGTTTATGGCAAAGCAAAAGAATATGGTCTGGTTCCTCTATACTGGGATAATGGAGCTACTGCAACAAGTGAAGACGATGAAAAGTTTGGTTTATTAAACCGTAAAACGGGCAAGCCAAATTCAAAAGAATGCGAAGATGTTATCAGAGCAATGATAAAAAAGTGAGTACATTATAAATTTATGAAAGATGAAGAAATTGAAAAACTGATTGTTCAGCGTTTTATGAACTATGTCCGTTACGATACGGAAAGCAACCGTAACACTGAGGAAACTCCCTCTACACCGGGGCAATGGGATTTGGCGAAGGCGCTGCAAGATGAGCTTCTTAAAATTGGGCTGAAAGATGTAAAAATAACAGACCACTGTTATGTAATTGCCCGCCTGCCGCCAAGTCCGGGAAAGGACACTGTACCATGTGTGGGATTTCTTGCCCACCTTGATACCGCAGGTGATGTTTCGGGAAAAAATGTGAAACCGCAGCTTGTGCAAAATTACAACGGCGGAAAGATTGAGCTAACAGACGGCCTTTGCCTTGACCCCGCGAAAGAACCGGACTTGGCGGCGCAGGAGGGAAAAACATTCATCCACTGCGACGGCACTACTCTGCTTGGAGCAGATAACAAGGCGGGCATTGCTGAAATAATGACAGCTGTTGAATACCTTATTTCCAACCCAGAGATTGAACACGGGCCTGTCGAAATAATCTTTACTCCTGATGAAGAGACGGGCAAAGGGCTGCCGGAATTTCCTCTAAGCGAAATTAAATCTACTGCCTGTTACACAGTGGACGGCGGCCCTATGGGCGAAATTGAAAGCGAATGTTTCAATGCGTATAAAGCGGACATTGAGTTTAAGGGCAGAGTAATACATGTTGGAAAAGCAAGAGGTATACTCGCAAATGCGGCTCTTATGGCTTCAACCTTCGCGGTAATGCTGCCGCGAAGCGAAAGTCCTGAAGCCACTGACGGCTATTACGGTTATTACTGTCCTATGGAAATTTCCGGCGATTTGGAAAATGCCGCGCTCGAAGTATTCCTGCGTGATTTTGACTCTGACGAAATGGAACGAAGAATCGCGGCATTGGATGTTTTCGCAAAAACAATAGAAACCCAGTTTCCCGGCGGAAAAGTAATTGTTAAAACACAGCCGCAGTACTATAATATGAAATTCAATATTGATAAAAATCCGGATGTGCTTGATAAACTGAAACAGGCAATGAATAATTTGAGTATTGAATGGCAGTTAAAGCCAATTCGGGGCGGCACTGACGGTTCAAGGCTGACAGAGCTGGGTATTCCCACTCCCAATATTTTTACAGGAGGCCGGAATTTTCACAGCCGCCTTGAGTGGGTTAGCGTGAACGAAATGTGCGCCGCCTGCAAAGTAATTGTTGAGTTAATAAAACTTTTTGGAGAGTGAAAAATGGTTGAAACATTAACCACTGCTTTTCGTGATCAGATAAAAAGAGCAATGGCCGCGTCAAAAGTTCCGTCTGTAATAAACGATGAAAATGTGTATCAAGAGGGCAATGCGGAAATCTTGCCAATTCTGGATGAAATGGTGGATGCCCTGCTCCTTCCGGGAAGCGGGATTACAGGACTTGAAAATCTTGAGGAACTTTTCGCAAAAGCCGAATCCGGAAAATCATGTCTGCTCCTTGTAGAACATTACAGCAACATGGATCTTTCAATCCTTCTTACGCTGCTGCGGGATGCCGGAGGCCGCGGCAAAGACATTAGAAATTCTATTATCGCCATTTCAGGAATGAAACTGAACGAAGATAATCCTGTTGTCGCAGCGTTTGCCGGAGCTTATACCCGGATAGTAATTTACCCAAGCCGTTCCGTACAGGGTCTTGATCCGGAAAAAGACAAGGCGGAAATTGCCCGCAGCAGCGCTATCAACCGTGCCGCAATGAAAGCGCTTATCAGACATAAATACAAGGGAAACCTTGTCTTGGTTTTTCCTTCAGGAACCCGTTACCG
>Ga0123353_10010398_pt1 | contig 12969 bp, 10 predicted proteins | sample TergutLab28metaG_3_FD_92763 | JGI IMG/M metagenome (GOLD analysis project Ga0123353, IMG submission 92763) | Labiotermes labralis P3 segment gut microbial communities from Petit-Saut dam, French Guiana - Lab288 P3 | ecosystem: Host-associated > Arthropoda: Insects > Digestive system > Gut ...
CACTTAGCTCCTCGTTATGCAGTCTCCTCCATTCCCCCATTACCTCGTCCCTCCTAGGTCCAAATATTCTCCTCAACACCATATTCTCAAACACCCTCAGCTTCCTTTCTCCCTCAATGTCAGCGACCAAGCTTCACACCCATACAAAACAACAGGCAAAATTATAGTTATATATATCTTGATCTTTAAATTTTTTAGCTATCGCAGTATACAGAGTTAAACTGTATGTCCTTCTTTAATTAAATTAAAAGTTCCCAAGACGTTTCATTCCTTATACCATCTTCATATAAATCCCTATGAAACACATAGTGCAATACAGAGAGAATAAAATTACACCTCACAACTTGGCGCGTTCGCCATGTTTCCTAACCAGTCGTACCAAACTGAAGTTAAGTGGTTCGGGCGGAATCAAAGGCCATAATGTTCATAAAATAACTGCGAAATTCTGTTAAAGGGCTCTGAAGTTGAGACAGGCATGGAAGCAGAAAAAAAAGGAAAGTGGGCAAAAAAGTTTTTCGTGTAAACAGCATATGTAGTTTAGTTTAGTGTAGACACAGCAGCGTGCTTTTGGGCGACAAACTCGTGCCCTGTGCAAGGAGTTTAATTTCACTACTAATACCACTACCACCACTATTACTACTACTACTAGTATTACAACGACTCCTATGTGTGGGCAACGTACATTTTATTGAATAATTATATAAACGTTTTGCCATAAACCTCTTCAAGTCTTGAAACAATTTTTTCCATATTTCTGCAAATTAATTGGCATTTGTTACGCAAGTGTTGTAGGTCTGTGCTACACGGTAAAACGCTTCACCTTCGAGTGTGCGCGAGTGCGTGGGTTCTCACGTGTGCGATATTGTTTTGAGGCTCTTCGGTTAACCGAGAACATTTTCCCATTCAGTAAGCTCCGTAAATTACAGTTACCACATTCCCCTCATTCTTTCCTTCAAACTGTAAAGAATAAACTGTCCTGCAGAATGTGTTCAGACTTGAACTTTTTCAGTTACGTGGCCACAGTGCACGTCTGAAACTTTTATATGGGTCCGTGCCACAAGTTCTATTCAACGCCGCTGAACTACAGAATAGGTCGAATGAAGACGTTTTCCTCTCCTCTGACACGTAGCCCCATCGTGCACAATCGCACGTGGTGTAACACACAAACAGCTGCCAGTCGTGAAACCACGGGCCACAGACAACACCCCAGAGGCAGAAGTAAGACGATGTTTAGACACTTCTGATGTGTGTGCTACTGGTTGTGTAAGGTGGCGCACACACCGAGAAACGGGTTCAAGCAAACAGTTTCATGCAACGTAAAAATACTGCACATCGAAGCTAGCGCTGTGACTCCCGTAACGAACAAAATTGCAAATGGTGTACTCCGCCCTAGTACACAGACTTACCAAGACGTAAATGTAATTTAAATTTGGATCACAAGAAAAGTACGGCCTTCCTTGCTTTCACAAATTATCAACATCATTAGGCGCCGATCCCACGCGGAAACCGGATAATAAATACGGAAATTACGGGCATAAATTCAGTTACGCCTGAAGAGGTGAGGCATGATTCTAACCGCGCCGATTCTGACCACACTCACAACTGCTCAACGTTACGTACATATCAATACCAAATTTCACCCAATTCCGCGAAGAAATGTGGAAAGTAAGAGTGGAGATTCATTTACACTGCCAGGTAAAATAAACTAAAACAGGTGATAGCCTCATACACTGTGCCGTCCACGTTCTTCTTCTTTCCTCACCCCACAAGTTTTAAGATACAGGAACTGGACTGTACAGACCTTTAACCCCATGCTTAACCTCTTGGCGCCGGAATTTTTTTTTAAATTTTAGCACACCTGTATATAAAATGTGAATAATATAAGAACCAAATATGTTAGAATTATGAAACAAACTGCATTTTGAAGAGAAAAAAAGGAGATTATATACCATGTTTAAAATATTCGGTACCTATATTTGTTGAATAAATATATAAAATGCAACTTTAGAGGTTAGCGGTGCGGTACGTCCACTATAGTTGACATTAGGCGTCAAAAGGTTACTGTTGGTGCAAACATCAAGAAATCCATAAATATAAACACATGACACGACAACAGGAAAATATGTATTCTCTTCTCATTCAGAGTGACGCATGGCCGGAGGCAATTTTGGAAACACACTGTAGCAGTGAATCTTACCGCTTTCTATGCCTGGTGCATACAATGCAAACAGCTGACTTCATACAAAACAGTACAGCTTCCTCTGCGCTCCACCACAGTTGTGGTGGGCTGTAGTGGGCTGCGGCGAGGAGTGGCACTGGCCACTGTTTTACTATCATTCCCTACAACCTATAGCCTCCGAGGGGCGGTGTCTTGGCACAGACGAACACAGGACATGTACCGAAAATATGTTACTGCGAACTGACCAGCTGCTCTTCGGGAAGTGGTGTCCACCAGTAATTACGATGTCGTACACATCTATTCGCACATTTCCCTCTCCCGAATGGGTGATGAACAAAATCGAAGGGCGACGGCCTCATTTACTGATCCTGCTTCCAACGGTGCCATAAAAGAAAACGATCATAACAACGAACTTGACACTGCTCAGTGATTCAACATCAGTGACGAACATGATAAATATCAATTTGAAATGGTAAGTAAAGTTTATAATTGTGTTTTATGTATCACCTGCGGTTACAAAGTCTACTGTGTGCTGACATTTTAAAACGCAAAATTTATTGCTACATTTTACACGCGACAATTCTGTCTCTCGGTATCGTTTGGGGGAGGAAATAAAAAAACGAACAGGCTTCGATAAACTCAGCAAACGATATCGCGGCCAGGTGGTCGTCATTTTGTGCATGACGCTGTGGTACTTTCACATCAGATGTACCCTCAATTCCTCAGCTATAGCGCAAAAGTTTGGAGGAACTATGAGAATTTATTTGCCGTCGTTTCAATGTACCTGAGGCCATGCTGGGCACTACAACAGAACTAAAGCTGAGTAATACTACCTTTACACGAACAGTAAAAAACAAACGCAAAACGGTCGTTCCGAGCCGGTCGTCATATGAGAATTTCATCTGCGAAATGAGTACACTGATGTACATAAACAGGAAACTAATAAACTAAAAATACGCAGGTAGCACACATTAACAAATGGATTACTTACACAAATTCCTCCCATAAATCCAACCCAACGCCCGTACCTCAGGGTTACGTGGTTCACGTGGGTGGCGGTAAAAGGTGTGGAAGGGACACCCTGTAGAGGGTTACTACGACATACTCTGGCTAACTGGGCTCTGGTCGAACCAAGCCATGGTGGAAGATACCGCGCTGAACCCTGCATGGCACTGGGACAACAAAAGCAGTGTTGTTAACAATTCACTGGGGAACCAGGCCGCACCCCATTGTATGCAGGTCTTCCTTCCGCGTGGGGCTCCGTGGAAAGTGACATGTTTTCCTCGTATTTCGTGTGAGAGCTCCTTAATTGGGAGATACGAATGAATGAATGAATGAACCACTGCTCTAGAGACCGTCTCTCTCTCTCTCTCTCTCTCCACAGGGGCCCCGTCGAGGGACCTTTGGGGGGACTGAGAGAGAACGGAGCCCTTGCTTGTTGGAGCTCCGAGGGATGCGTAAAAGACGGCTCTATAAAACGGCATTTCTCTCCATACAGGGGGACCATGGAGGGGGGGGGCTTCTTTACCACGGAATTTGAACGTGAGATTTTGTTTTATCAGGAGACACTGATTATTGGGGCCTCCGAGAGATAAGTAAAGAGGCTCTAGAAACAGGCATCTCTCTCCATAGTGTTGGGGAACCTGGAGGAGGGCTCGTTTTACCGGGACTTTGAGAGACAAATGAAAGAAGGCTCTCGAAACGGAGCGTATCACTCCATAGGAGCTCTGTGAGAGGAACCTGGATGGAGGGCTCCAATACTGAGGACTCCGAAAGGCAAGTAATGGAAGCCTCTAGAAACAGAGCATTTCTTTAATAGGGCTGCATAAAGGGAACATGAGACACTTAGCAAGGAAGGACTCGGCCAATATGTTTATTAGGCCGGAACCTGCACTTTATATAATTTTCTGTCATATACAACTTAGAGGTGTGTGGCCTTATTCTTGACAACACTCTAAGGAATATTTCTGTCTGGGCTTAGGCAAGCTGAACACGGAGGGTATTCGGAAAACGTAGCCAAGACCAATCCTGGCCTTTATTAAAGATGAAGAGGGAAAGGTAAGAGAAAAAGGAGGCACAATGCGCCTGCTTGTAAAACGCCTAGGTGCATTGGTTTCTTAGGGGTTCGAACCCGTAATACATTCTATTCTATACTTATTTATTCCAACTCCAATGCATATTTATACTTAGCAGTTAACGGTAATGCGGCTGATCAAAAAAGTACACATTAACAAAAACTCGAAGGTTCCACATACTGTTAAGAAAAGTCCGCTACTTGATTACTACGAAGAATTCTAAGCTAGTTCATCTTGTGAGCTGATGTTAACTCCACACACACACACCAACTTGTGGATCGCCATAAATATATAACTGATGTGGAAATTCCCATTATTAGACTGAAAGATTCAACACCGATACCAGTGAAGTCCGCCTCAACCCCACCCTAAAGCAGGTAAATCCAGTTCAAATTTTCTGCTCAGGTCACGCAAGTCTGAAGAATTTCGTAACATATTACTTTCCACTGCAACAAGAAGTTCATGTCGGAAGATCATGGCAACAGCGCTACTATTTTCCTACCGTTCTGTGCTCTTCTATGACATCGTAGAGGGTGGGGGGGGGGGCATCAAATCCAGATGGGACTGCTACGTCGAGGTCTTAGAATGCATCTTGGCATGATGATGCTTGGGAAAAGACGCAGTACGTAGCCTTCACAAACAATTTAGCAACTCTGTTTTGGTAGAACCCAAAGAACTGACATGGCAAACACTTGGCCCGCCACTGGACACCACCCAGAGTAAGCTAAGTTCAACCTCCGTTCCGAATAGCAATTTCTCTCCCCAATATTCATTTTAATATTCCCGGTCCCATCTTGTGCTCGATCAACCAAGCATAACCTATTCCAATATTCTGTTAGTACACAATGCAATTCCGACAGCCGCTGTTATAGTATGCATTGCGCCACGCGACTGCCGAGCACCTAAAACTGTTTTGAGCAACCCTGTTCGGAGAACACGGAACGCCTAAAGTTCCGGGGTGTTCAGTCATTAGATCAACGTGGAAGGGCAAGTACGGGCAGCAAGGGAGTAATATACATTGGAGGCAGGATGGAGACTGAAACTACCCTATCAGCTTTATTGCCCCCTCTTTTTTGTGAAGCTTCTAATCCAGACTTGTTGCTAAACATTTAGAATTACGTTTCGGTTCATATTCTTTTTAATATAGTTTATTGAAGGAGGTAACTATATGTATTCCAAACGAAGACCCGTAAATAACACTGTTACCAGTTTTGTGTGTTAAATATTCCGAGCATTGATGGGATATATAACATGTTTTAAAAAACCAACAAATCAAATTGTGTGTATTTGTTGGTGTTTTTAAAAACGTTACCACTTCGGACGGCCTTCCGAAACGTTCATTCCGCGTAACCACTGGAGACAAAATTAAATTTATAATATCAGTATGGAAAGGGAATTAACGATTATATAAACTGACATACACTCCGTTGGTTATGGCACATTCGATATAAAACCAAATTCCTAAAGTATTAAAAGGGGTGATGGACGCTGACGATGGTCTAATGCAGGCCTACATTTCACCTACCCGACACTTCGAAGTTGGTTCTATTCCCTTCCCAACATAAATGCCTGCCAGAATATTAAGATTCGTCACTTTTTAAACTGGTCGCGACGGTCGGAATCAGATCAGGTACCGCCTTCCATTTCTCAACTACTAACCTGGTATACTTGCACTCACAAGATCATACAGGCGATCCCAATACCTGCCCAATTTTCCGAGTTACCCAATGGGGACCCGTAATGTATCCCCCAGAATTAAAGCATCGCATCGTAAATCTTCAGAGCGCTGAGCTGAAGAATGTGAGAGGCTTACCTCCACGCCCCGTATTCACGGCGTCACAGTATTCTGGGTAGGCCCATTATCTTCATTATGCTGGTCGACTACATGTGAATCAAGCGCAGTAAGGCCTGCGTTCTTTTCGGCCGCTGTGATGGAGCAGACAACCAACAGGTGTCACTATCGCCAGCAATGAGACACAGCTGATGAAACCAACAACCAAATGTCATAACATTCACGAACACTGAATCGTGAGAAGTGTACAAACATCACTACCAAACACTGTCACCGGATTTAAGGCCGCACTGCTCGAAACCAGTAGTGGTTGTGGTGGTGGTGGTGGTAGTAGTACAGCCGCAGCCGCCACCACAACCACCACCAATGGTGACAGGATAAATAGAAGCTGATCGTGACGAACTACTTCACGACAAATTCCGGAATTTATACGAAGGGTAAGGAACTCCGAGATAAGCCCAATGAGCACACCCGATAACAAGCATGCTATCCGAAAAGCATTACATTTTTCGTTGTCTTCCTCACGAACCACCCTCCTTAAAAATTCGTACCTGTTCACCATTCATGATTACCTTCCGGTTTCAACACACGCTAAAACTAGCAAAACAGCATCCTCAAATAAAGTAAAAATAAACCAGCTGAAATGAAACGCGTGCAGAAGCAGGCAGCATGCGTTCACTTACGAAGTACTTGTAAATAAAGCATTAATAGCACTTAGATGCTGAATTTATGCAAGAGTACTCAGCCAGTGATCCAACTAACTAGACAGAACCTTAAAACTGGCTACTTCTACTTTATTTCTTGTATTATTCATGCAAATAGCCGGCCGGTGCAGTCGACCCACCGCTTTCAGCCCCTTGCCGAGCAATTTCGTCATATGAAACTTTCAAACTGTCTGACAGATCTTGAAATTAATAGCTAAACAGACACAGGAAAAGCATACGGCTATTGGCTAAGCATTTCACATTACGATTCCTGGACAAATAACATGAGATTTGTGAAGGTCCGTTAGAAAAAACGATTGTGAAACTCTTCCCTCTTCAGCGGTGCAGCAAGCCAAAAATAAAGTCGCAGTATCCGCTGTACTAAAAGAGAACGTCACGGCTTCCTATTCCGAAGTGATTTACTGCACACAGGTCTACCCAAATCCATTCTAAGTTATGCCGCGCTCTACGCACAACATTCACAAAGTTTGCCATCCGCGTCTTTATTTCATAGCACAGTGACTACTGAGTGCACTTCAATGAAACTTGGTACACTACACTAACAATCATCGGCCAAATATAACCTTCATTCGTACTGGCCAAATATATATGCCTAATGCTACGTGTAACGGTGATAATCCATGGTTAACTGGAAGCCAGTCCCAAGAAAAGGATCAACTCTTATTATTCGATATGGATGTCTCTTGTCACAGGCATTTCTTCCTGGTACTTCTCTTGAACCACCGGTGATCCCCACCGCTCAGGTTTCAAGCTTCACACTGCAGTACTTATTATATTACTATTATTATTATTACTACGTCGTCGTTGTTGTTGCTGCTGCTGATGTCTGTCACGGGCCTTTTCTTCCTCGTACTTCGCTTGAACCAACAGTGATCCCCACCGCCCAAATACTTTCCGTATTATGTGTGATGTTCCAAGTATAGCTGTCATTGGTAGTGAATCTAATGTGTTCCTGGTATGGTTTACAAATTTCTCCTTAAACCTTTTGTTACTATTCCAGTGGATCCAATTATTACTGGTATAATCACACATCAGTTATTATTATTATTATTATTTTGTGTATAAATTGACATGTCACTTACATGGAACTTACCACCTGAACTAGCACACAACACAACATAAAAACTCCTACCACAAAACATTTTTCAACGCAGTACTTATTTAACGAAACAAACACTTCGGGCTCTCTGCAGAACGATTAGTATTTAAACGCGTTAAACAACAGTATTATGTCGCACTACACTTACCACACACGGCACGCTGTATTTCTTGACCCCTGATCCCACTTCATCGTCTCCACAGGCACCTTCGTAGTAAAGACTTACAAACTGATCGCCAGTGAATAACGCAACAAGAAATCTTGTTGAATCTCTAAATACTGAAATGTGAAATATTACAACTTAACAGATACCAAGCCTCACCTTACGATACACCAACATCAGGCAGTAGCTCACAGCTAAGCACCCAACCATCAGCTTAATGGACTCCCAAACATGAATTCCTCGCCGTACCCCTTCTTACTGCACTCAGCAGTTGCGAAGTACTGTTTTCAAAGCAATTCATGTTTCACAAGCTAGGGAGAATCTTCGACGGAAATTCTCACACTCATTCAAGGAGGACAAGAAGCAGAATAATATTTAACGAGGTGGCGTGCCCGTCAGATGAGAAACCTTCCGAACTGTTCTACATCAGTCCTATCTTTCATACAACGCGTACAGTTAGTGGGTAACTGTCGTTCACGGGAACCAAATGCTTTGGTGTGTTTCGTGGTTATCTATGTTCCCTCCAGTACACGACCATTATTACAATGCAAATGAAGGACACGAGGACGATGAGATACATAACATAATACATAAGTCGAGCCGCGTTATAAGCCAATGATAAAAACCAAGGACTACCCTGTTCATGTCTAACGAACAAGACTGTTGTAGCCGACAGCCTTTCATTATTAATATCGCCATCACCACTACCACCATTATCGTGCTGTTTCCAGACGGTCCAGTGAAAATCGTGCATTTATTTTAAAGGAAATCAGACTTGCATACGCTCGTCATTTACCCGTGAACAGAAAACACGCCATCAACAGTAATTCTTAACACAACACGCAGCGTTTATGCGATCCAGAATATTTTAACAGTCTTTTTATCGGTCAATGCGTTCCGCCAAATCATTCAACAAATCAAACTCAATGACCGAAGCCACAAATCACTGCTAAGGTGTGCAGACGCCAGGATGACAGCAGGGCCTAAAATAACTTCATCAGTCATCATCAGAGTGTTCGAATACAGTTCAGTCGAGCGAGAAACGAAGCATGCACGGGTGAAATTTTAAACGTATAGTGAATACATTTTGGTCGGTGAAACAAGTGGAAGAAAGGAAGAACTAGACACAGATGGGAGAATCATAAATCTGTGTTTAGAAAAAAACGCGGAGTCAGAGTGCGGACCAGATTCAAACGTCTCCTGTAAACACAGCAACGACAATCCGTGTTACATGATGACAGAGAATTTTAATGACAAGCTGAGCGACTATCAGCTCCTCAAGAAGATCTCTCCTCTATGAATATGTAACCAAGATCCAAAATGGTTGCGAAGAAGAAAACGTAATGTGTCACATAGTACATGTGACACGAATGATTCTCAAAATCAATACTGAGTATTTCCCTGAACGGCATTAACAGGTTGGTCTTCATCGTGAGGATTGTGTTCTCTGTGAGGAAGGAACTCAAGTTTTATATATATATATATATATATACACATACACATATATTATTTATACAAATGGCCGGCTAACAAGATTATCAGCTCTAAAAAATATCCGTGAAGCAAACTTTGGTACATAAAATAACCAATCTGTTATTAAACGAACGTTAATTAATCGCTTAAGGTAAATGGTACGAACTGCTGTAACAACAGAAGCTCTACATTATAGCCCACTCAGTCCTCTTACTTGTTGTTTGATTCCACAATAAATACCGATTATCTGCCTATACGGCATCTTCAAAGCAGCTCCTAACAGAAGGTCGAACGGGCGAGGCCTCGGGACCTTCCAACAAATGTGTCGTCTTTTCGGAAACCGGGGAGGACCAAGAACGAAAGGTCAGACTTCAAATGTTCGCTAAGCTGAATATCGGTACTAGAACATTAAAAATGATCTTTAACTTTAATGTTTGTCATCTCCGTTGTGTGTATGAACGAAATATGGGTAGTGTGTAGTAGTCAAACGCAACTGTATCAAGTGAGATGTTTATTGATTATAACCTAGAAACTACAAGTTTCGGCACTTCTGGCCATCATCAGTTTCCTCTAAGATAACCTAGGATCATTCTACATAATGTGCGCGTGCACGTTGCATTGATGGAGAGATCTCTGCACCAGGACTTTGTTGTGTGGTACGGAAATAATTATATTGGCATGTGCGTGGGTACTGGCTATGTAGTGTGAAAAGGGTTTTAAGTATCGAGGCTCAGTCCTTGGTATGTTGGTTGTGAAGTGATCCTAGGTTATCTTAGAGGAAACCTGATGATGGCCAAAAGTGCCGAAACATGTAGTTTCTAGTTTATAATCAATAAACATCTCGTTTGACACAGTTGTATTTGAATACTACACACCACCCATATTTAGTAAAAATGATCGACATTGCCAAAAAGTAACATTACTTATGAAAGCAACAACTGAACAAATAAACAGGCAACAGAAGACAATGTGGCGACAAAAGAAGAGTAAGCAAGATGTTACTCGTAATTACAGCAACGTGCCATTGCCGAATGAGTGGAAACGCACTTGAATTAAACAGTCGCGGTACAACGGCTGAGGAGCAATGGAAGAGAATACAGTTACACATGTTAATGAACAACAAACATCTGCACTCATTAATAAACACACGGTCATGATTCCCTATTTCAGCTAAATACAAACAAATCCTTGAATCAGAACAATGATACACTTAACTGATGGATCCAGCAATTTCCTGCAAACGAAGCAGCCAGTCAAAGCTCAATGAAACGTGCTTGTCGGCTGTTTCCGTGGAATGTGCAGTACGACCACACGACGAAGTGGAACCGAAAGGCAGACAAAAGTAATAAAGCACTGGCGCGAAGTCAAATGAATGTGCTGAGGACAAACAGACAGACAAACAGAAACAGGTCTGCAGAAATAAAGACGTCTAACCGCTCACTCTGTAAGGCGACATGCACAGCTCTCTTCCTCCCTAACCCGTTACAAGAAGTCCTTGTCGGGACAGAGAGCCCGAAGTACACAAGAACTGGACTGGCTTGGTGTAAACGGACAATTATTAGGGGCGTACAAACGCAAAAGAGCTCTCGAGACGGAAGCAAACTGTCACATTTTGTGCTAGGTTAGAAGAAATGCGATTATGAGAACAATTGGAAACAATACCGAAAGGACGGCAATGGTACATGAGGTCCCTTACACAGGCCTTCATCGGACTACTGCATGAAAGTGTTTATGTGACAGCTTGATGATGGTCCGAATTAGACACCGAAACATGTAGCTGTGCTATAATGAACAGTTGTGTTGGACAGATTACTTGATTGTTTACTGATATTGTAAACACAACAGGATGGCAACCATCAGGCAGGGGTCTACCCTTGGCTTAATAAAGGTACTTAAGGACAAGAACAAACATGTCTATTAACAGCACTCGTTGGCAGCGGGCTTTTATGACTCCGTAAACTTTCTCCTTTCCTTCAATGAATTAGTTATTTAGAGATTTTTACCTGCTGGATTTAAAACAATACCGCAAATGTCGCTACCTCTACACTAGGCGATGTACTTATCCAGAAGACCCCAACAGAACTACATATGTCCGCAACGCCCAAGTTATTGAGTCACACTGTAACAAAGTGCAGTCACCTGCAACAGAATGGTACCGAAGGTTCAAGAAAATCCGTAAGAATATAAAAATTCACGATTATATCGGAGGCAGTGGAGAGAAACGAGCAGATGTTACACGGTTCCAAAGCAAGAACACTTACACGGACCTAATATGGCATTTAAAACAAAGAAACATTTAACAGTTATACAATACATTTTTTCCGTACGAACTGCAATGTAAAATTTTTTTTAGCGACAACTGAGATGTGTTGCGAAAAACGATTTGCAACAAGCAAAATATCTTGTAATGTTTGTTTGGAGACCCTCTCCTAGCACACTCCAAACAAACAAGACACAATATACGGGGACGGGATCCAATTCCGATCAAAAACCAATAGATGTTTGTAGAACAAGGAACCAATTCTAAAGCAGTCAACTTGCAATCAACAAAAGGCTGCATTATCAGTGTTATAACATTTTAAATATTGTATATTTCAACTAAAACCTGCACATTTGATATGCATGATTATTATAAAAATATCTTATTGCTGTACGTTTTAACAACACTGGTGCAAGGCTCCCTGAAGATGGCAACTTCGCCGAAACGTATAGCAGCAAATTAATTGTAAAATACACAATATTTAGGCAGTCATTTTTGGTGATGAAAAAAAAGAGTTTGTAATTTACATGTCTCTGTTTATATTGTGGACATACTGACGGCTTTAAGAACGTTGTCACAGCAAGAGTTTTGGTGGAACATAAAGAAGAGTGACGTCAGTAGAAACAGCAAGCAGCAACGGATATACGACTATCTTCGCAAAGCATGTGGCTTCTGTGTTAGCTGTTCCTGTGAAAATGTTTTAAGTTGGGGTACATGAATCTTCTTCCAGCAATTACGGTGCATATATCACTACTGAATCTCACAAGGAAATTCTCATGCAGAGAAAAGTCAGTAAATAACGCACACTGTTGTTCAGGTACACAAAGAGCGACATATAAGGTATTCCACGTGTTCGAGAAACATCAGGCTACTGAAATATTTTCAACACAAACCTTACTGACCCATCGTTATGTTCTATAGCCTAACGGTGAAGTGTCCACTACAGAAATAAGTGCAACAGGACGGCTGGATGGTGCAGCCGAAATATACTTGCAATGCGGAGTACCTAGACTCGAATCCCACACACCGCTTAGAATTTTGGGGCTATGACAGTACCGAGAATGGGTCTGGACCCCGGGAAAGAATTTTTCGCCCCCCCCCCCCCCCCCCACAGGCGGCCCGCAAAAAACACTTAAAAAAACATAATACCTCATCTACCAAATATTAATAAATATATATATAAATATATACATCCCCCGATAA
>Ga0123353_10010399_pt1 | contig 12967 bp, 10 predicted proteins | sample TergutLab28metaG_3_FD_92763 | JGI IMG/M metagenome (GOLD analysis project Ga0123353, IMG submission 92763) | Labiotermes labralis P3 segment gut microbial communities from Petit-Saut dam, French Guiana - Lab288 P3 | ecosystem: Host-associated > Arthropoda: Insects > Digestive system > Gut ...
CAAAGTCAGTGACCGTTTCGGGCTGAGGGCTTCGGAAGAAGTGACTGCGCAGGCAAGGCACGATTCGGTCGAAACATTTAAAGAGATTCAGCAGGTGGCGAAACGGAGGGGGGTCACCGTGTCATTGCCAAGGTTTACAAGGCGATTGCTAAGGGGAACCCCAAATGAACAGCCTTGGTTGAAAGGGGCACGGCTTGCCCGTTCCGTCCGCAATGAATGGGGGCTTGGCACCGGTCCCGTGTCGGTGGAACGATTAGCAGACTTGCTTGGAACCAGTTGTGACAAGCTTTTCGGGAATCAGGTGGTTAAGTCGCCAATGCCGTTCCTCTTACGCGACGAGCAAGGGGAACAGGGGGGGCTGTTCCTCTCACAAAATCGCATCACCTCGCGCCGGTTCGCAGTCAGTCGTTTAATCGGAGACACCCTCTCTACCGAAGACCAAGGAGAGCGTTTGTTGCCTGTGACGAATACGCAAACCTTTCGGCAAAAAATCCAGCGTGCGTTCGCGGCGGAATTCCTTTGCCCGTTCGACGCGCTATGGGATAAATTGGCAGGGAGCGTTTCTCTGGACGACATCGAAGATGCCGCGAATTATTTCACGGTCTCATCCCGAGTTGTTGAATGGCAGCTTGTGAACAACGGTCAACTCGACCGAGATGTATTAACCCAAATGGTCGGATGACGGAATAAACCATGCCACAATTCCTCTATAAAGCGATGTCGAAAGATGGCCGGAAGGTCGAGGGGTCGGTCGAGGCCGGTGACCGCAGGGGCGCGATGCACGCGGTCGAGAAGCTGGGCTACCGTCCCATCTCCGTGACGGAGACGACCAAGAAGGCGGCGAAGAAGGATGTGCCGTTCTGGAAGCTGAAAATCGGCAATGCCGCGCCGCGCATGAAGTCGCAGGAGGTGCTGCTCTTCACGTCGGAGTTGAGCGACCTGCTGGAGGCCGGGATGACGCTGGGGGCGGCGTTGAACTGCCTCGCGAATCAAGGCGAGGCCGACTCGCCGCAGAGTTTCGTTGCGGGGGACTTGCGTGACCGCATTGTGCGGGGCGAGCAGCTTTCGGATGCCGTGACCGCACACCCCACGACATTCCCGCCGCTGTACGGTAACATGATCCGCGCGGGCGAGGCGTCGGGCGCGATGATTGACGTGCTGCGTCGCCTCGGGGAGCATTACGAGCGCAACGACAGTATGAAATCCAAGATTTCCGCGGCCATGACCTATCCCATCGTGGTGCTGGTGCTCGGAATCGTCACTGTGATTTTCGCCGTCACCTACATCCTGCCGAAGTTCAAGTCCATTTTCGACGACATGGGCGGTGCGCTCCCGTTGCCCACGCGCATCTTGATGAACACGAGCGAATTCCTCATCAGCTACGGCGTGTTTCTCGCGCTGGCGGTCGCCGGCGGCGTCATCCTGCTCTCGCGCCACATCAAGACGCAGAAGGGGCGGCTCTGGTGGGACGGCCTGAAGCTGAAGGCCCCGCTCATCAAGGGCATCGTGGCGTGCGGCGCGTTCGCGTCGCTCGCCTACACGATGAAGACGCTGCTCGCCAACGGCGTGAACGTGCTACAGGCGTTGCGGATCGCGGAGGAGACCTGCGGCAACGCGGTCATCGCGGGTGCGCTCCGCAACGCGCGTCAGCGCGTGACGGACGGCACGAGCATCTCGGGCCCGCTGGCCGGGAGCAACGTGTTCCCGAAGATGATGACGGACATGATGGCCGTCGGCGAGCAGTCGGGGGATATGCCGGGGTCGCTCGGCCATGTCGGTCGCCGCTACGAGAACGAGATGGACCGCAACATCAGGGTTTTCACGAACGCGCTGGAGCCGATTATGATTGTGGCCATCGGCGGTATCGTGGGGTTTGTGGCCATCAGTATTTTGATGGCCGTGTTCAAGATGACATCGGCAATCGGCGCTCAATAGGAGTGAGCAAATCAAAGGAGGAGACATGAGAGGTAAAGAGAGAGAAGAGAACCGGAAACGTAAACGCAAGGCAGGTTTCACGCTCGTGGAAATGCTCGTCGTCATCACGATTCTGGGTATTTTGGCGACCGTCGGCATCACAGGGCTGATGCAGCACGTCGCGACGGCCCGTATCACGACCACACGCACCAAGATTGCGGACCTTGAGAAACTCGTCGAGATTTTTGCTATGAAGCATAACAGCAAATTGCCGGACAGCCTCGACGAGCTGCTCCAAGGCACGGACGACGACCCGCCGCTGGCCAAGGAGGGCAACCTCTACGACGCATGGGGGACGAAGTTCAATTACTCCAAGAAAGGCAGGTCCTCGTTCTCCATCACGTCGGCCGGGCCGGACGGCGATTTCGGGACTTCGGACGATTTGACGAATTAATGAACAGAAAAGCGTTCACCGTCATTGAGCTGCTGGTTGTCATCATGGTGTTGGGCGTGCTGGTCACGCTCGTCACCCCGATGATTACGAGCGGGTCGGATGCATCCCGCGTGCGCACGGCCACGCGCGGGATCATGCAGATGTCGCGCTATTCCCGCACGATGGCGGTGCTGCACCAGAATGCGGTCGAACTGACGTTTTACACGAACGGGAAGCTGACTGTCACGCTGGAAGGCGGCGGGAAAGGGAACGAGAGCATCGTGTCCGCAAGGTCGTTCGCGGTGACCAATGCGGTCGGCGCGGCGGAGGAGGCGCGGATGGCGGAGATCGAGGCGGCGCATGACGATAGCTCGGGCGGGAAAGGCAAGGCCTACTCGATGGCCGACGTGAACGTTGACAAGGAGTACGAGCAGGTACGCTTCACCTTCCTGGGCTACACCGACACCGCCGACGCGGGGCGTTACTCGCACTTGCTCTCGCCTGCGAAAGATACGGTGTTCGGCGAGGCGGGCGAGGACGGCGACAGCGTGCGCACCGAGCGCGTGCGCTACAAGAGCAACGGCACGGTGCGCCCCTACAGGGTCAAGGTCTCGGGCGACGGCGACAATGCGTTCTCGCTCACGGTCAGGGTGGATATGCTCGGCTCGGTGAAGGTCGAGGAGGACGAGGAGAGAAGATGGTGAGACACGAGAACGGGTTCACATTGATTGAGGTCCTTATCGCGACGATGATTCTCTCGATGGGGCTGCTGGTGCTGATGACGGGGCTGGGCAACTGCGCCAAGATGGTCGTGCTGGCCAAGGAATACCAGCAGGCGCAATACGTGTTCAGCCTCGGCGAGTTGAAATACCCGATTGAGGAGACGGACGACGTGGAGAAAGATGTGCCCGTCTCGCCGGACTCGTCGCTCGTTGACGGGTTCGACTTCGAGCGCACGGTGGACCAGAAGAAACTGGAGACCAACGAGGTTGACGACGAGCTTTACACCGTCCGCACCATCGTGTCGTGGGGTCGGGCCGATAACCAGCGCGAGGAGCTTGTGCGCTATGTGCGCAAGGGGAAGAAGCAGTGACGAGGAGTGAGAAATTGAAAGATGAAAAAAACTTTACTTGTTTTGATACTCGCGTTTTCCTGTTGCGCCGCACACGCGCAGAAGATGACGGTCGCGACGTACAACATCCGCCTGTACAATGCGGGTGACATCAAAAACGGTAACGGCTGGGATGTGCGTTGCCCTGTGATCGTTGACCTCATCCGCTTTCACGATTTCGACATCTGGGGCGGGCAGGAGGTTGTGCATAACCAATTGACCGACCTGCTGAAAGCGATGCCGGAATACCGCCACACGGGCGTGGCGCGGGACGACGGCAAGACGCGCGGCGAATACTCGCCCATCTTCTACAAGCAAGACCGTTTCGACCTCCTGAAGTCGGGCAACTTCTGGCTCTCGGAACAGACCGATACGCCCAACAAGGGCTGGGACGCGGCCTGCATCCGCATCTGCTCGTGGGGGCAGTTCAAGGACAAGGAGACGGGCAAGGTGTTCTGGATGCTCAACCTGCACATGGATCATGTCGGCGTGGTAGCCCGCGCGGAGAGCGCGAAGCTCGTGCTGGCGAAAGTCCGTGAGATGTGCGGCAACGAGCCGGCCATCCTCATGGGTGACTTCAATGTGGACCAGCGCAACGAGAGCTACAAGCTGATTGCCGAGTCAGGGCTGTTGCGCGACGCCTACGACATCGCCGCCGTCCGCTACGCCTACAACGGCACGTTCAACGGCTTTAACCCCCAGCGCAATTCGGACAGCCGCATTGACCATATCTTTGTGACCAAGGATTTCAAGGTGGAACGCTACGGGATTTTGACCGACACGTACTTCCCGAAAGGCGGCCCCCTCCGCCTCCCCTCAGACCACTACCCCGTGAAGGTTGTCGTATGTTTTTGACAGGATTGAATTGATGAATATCCAATATCCAACAAGGAATGTCCAATGTCCAAATGAAATGCGCTTCGGGGCAATGACTCGGAAAATGCTCTCGCAGAGGCGCAAAGACGCAAAGGCGGTAGTGACGAAAAACCTCTCGGCAATATTCCGACACGTCGTCCGTTTATCTATTAGTTAATGAAAAAGAGCCGATACATTAGAGCCTGTTTTTTAAAGCATTATTGTAGGACGAATAATGATTCGCCCCAGCAACCTCTGCGTCTCTGCGTCTTTGCGAGAGATAATCCCATTCCTGTCAGAAAGAGCGGTTTCACGCTGGTAGAAATCATCATCGCCATCATGATTCTCGCGGTCATGACGCTGATGTCGTTTTTCTGTTTCAACACGGTGGTGCAGAGTTGGCGGGCGGGCATGGAGGCGACGGATGCGCTGGGGCAGGCGGATTATGTGATTGACCAAGTGGTGTCCGGCCTGAAGTCCGCCTACTATCCCGACACGGGCCGCCAGATGGACGCCTACGGCCTCCAGTTCTACAACAACGGTGACGGCCCCGAGGCGCGGGACACCCTCAGCTGGGTCAAGGTCGGGCGCGCGCTCGTGGGGGAGGAATGCGGGTTTGCGGAGTCGCCCCACCGTGTGCTGCTCTACGTCACGGACGGTACAGGACGCGACGGCGAGGGTGGCGGGTTGTCCGTGAAAGCGTGGCGCGTGGATTTGCACTTGGACGATTTCGACCCCGAGAAGGATGTCGAGCCGTTACTCCTCGCCCCGCGCGTGATGGGCATGGACTGCCGTGTGATTGATAAGGACCAGCCGCGCAAGAACGATGAGCCGAACTGGGAGGACGAATGGAAGTTCTCCAACAGCATCCCCCGTGCGGTCGAGTTGACGCTTTACATGAGGCCTGTCGAGAAACGCGGCGATCCGCTGGAGGTCAAGCGCGTGATTGAAATCCCGATGTCCGACCTGTCGCTGAACCCGCGCACGCAGGGGCAACAGCAAGGCGGCCGCAACCGCCCTGGCGGCGGTGGCGTGCAACGCCCCGGTGGCGGCGGTGGTATGGGACCGGGCGGCGGCGGCGGCGGTAATCGTCCAGGTGGCGGTGGCGGTATTGGCCCCGGCGGTGGCGGCGGAGGAGGTAATCGTCCGGGCGGCGGCGGTGGCGGTGGCGGCACATGGCCCGGCGGCGGCGGTGGCGGTATGGTACCGGGCGGTGGCGGAGGAGGGATTCCGAGGTGATGAATATCCAACATCCAACACCCAATGTCCAATGCCCAAGGGATACCTCCAAGCATGGTGATTCCTTTGCGTGTAGCCACCGCACGCCATACGGCAATCCTGTCTCGTTGGAGCGTAGCGGAAACCATTTTTCCAAAGGAAAAAAGCGAAGCGTTAATCCTGTCAATCCTGTTAATCCTGTCAAAAAATCGCAACAAGGCTCGGCCCTGATCGTCGCGCTGTGGACGATTCTGCTGTTGAGCGTGCTGGTGATGTCGTTTGCGCTGGACGCGATGCTGGAGGCGAAAATCGGGGTGTATGTGCGCCAGCGGCGGCACGTGAATTACCTCACGCAATCGGGGGTAGCCATCGCGGAGATGCTGCTCATCAAGCAGCAGAAGGTCAGCGGCACGTCATTCGCCACGGACGAGGAGGACCGCTGGAAAGAGCCGGCACTGCGCATCAAGCGCGGCCAGACCACGGTTGTTGATGAACCCATCGGCGACGGCATGGTGCGCGTGGAGATCATCCCCGAGCAGGCGCGGTGGAACATCAACCAGTTGTGCAGTTCCGCGCGGGGGGGCATCCCTTACGACATGGTGTGGGAGCAGATTTTCATGCTGTCGGGCATCCCCGAAGACCGCGTGGAGGCGCTCATTGACTGCTGGAACGATTGGACGGATGCGGACAGTACCGTCACGGGCCGTTACGGCGCGGAGGATGAGTATTACAAGTCCCTCGACCCGCCCTACACCGCCCGCAACGGCCCCATTGACACGGTGGATGAGTTGCGCCTTGTGAAGGGATTCGTCCCGGCCATTCTGGACGGCGGCGTCCTGAACCCCGAGGATAAGAAGGAGCGACATATTGAGGTTCGTGGAATAAAGGAGTTGTTTACGACTTACGGAGATGGTAAAATAAACGTCAATGCCGCACCTCGGGAAGTTTTGATGACGATTCCGGGCGTTGATGACATCGCCGCCGGGGCCATCATCGAGGAGCGCGAGGGCGCGGGCGGCAGCGGGCTGTTGAGCGGCGTACGCTCGACCACCGGCATGGCGCGGGCGGCCACCATGGCGAACGCGCAGGAGGAGGATTACTCGTTCAAGTCGGTGGGCGATTTCATGTCGCGCATCCCGGGGATTGACCCTGGGGTGCAGCAGTACATCACGGTGAACTCCGCGACGTTCAGGCTGAACATCCGGGGCGAAGCCGCTGGCATTTCGCACACGATTCAGGCGATTGTCGAGGTGGAGGGTGACAAGGTTCGGTATTTGAGGTGGCGGGAAGACCCCTAAGTCCCGCGCGGTTATTTTTATGAAGCAGAGCGAAGTTGTAGCTTGGGTGATTGAACGCACCGCCGTGCGCGGGGTGCGCTATGCCGCGCGTGGGCGGGACGGCTGGCAGAAGTCCGCGAACGGCCTGTGGCCGCTCCAGACGGATGAGGCCGCGCCGCCAGACGACCCTGCGGCGGCGGCCGCGGAACCCGCGCCCGAAGAGGGCACGGTCGTTGACGCGGACAAGCCGCTGGCCCGCGCCGTGCGCGAGGCCAAGGGCGCCATGTCCGCGCGGCAGGTCGTGCTGGCGTTGCCGCTCTCGCGCCTGCTCGTGCAGGTGATGAAGTTCCCCAGCGAGATGCGCGACGACCTCGCCGATGCGGTGTCGTTGCAGATGGACAAGCTCTCGCCGTTCGCGGGGGATGAGTTGAGCGTCAGCCACGAGGTGCTGAGCGAGGGCGAGGCGGACATCTGGGTGCTGGGCGCGGCCATGCCCACCGTGGTGTTCGAGGAAATCGGCACGGCCCTGCAGCTCGCTAAGCTCCACATCGCACGCACGGACATCGCGAGCCTTGGGTGGTTCCGCACGCTGTGCGGGCCGCTGAACCTGATGCGCCCCGGCCGCCGCGTGTTGCTGATGGACATGGACGACGGCTGGGATTTGATTGTGGTTGACCACGGCGTGCCGGTGCTGATGCGCGGCCTGGGCGTCATCCCCGACACCGAGACGCTCATCCGCGAAATCACGCTCTCGTTCATGAACGCGGAACTGGAGGCCGGCACGCTCACGCCGTCCGAGGTGCTGGTCGTCTCCGCCCATGCGCCTACGCCCGAGCAGTCCGCGCAGATTACCGAGCTGCTGGGTGCGCCCGTGCGCCACCACCTGCCGCCCGACGCGGACGGCGGTGCGGACGGCGTGGCCATCCGCACCTACGAGGCGGCGACGATGGACCTCACGCCGCTCATCTGGCGCAACGCCGTCAAGGAGGCCCGCACCACCCGCCGCGTCATGACGGGCGTCGCCCTCGCGATGGTCGGCTGGGCGCTCATCATGGGCACGCTGTTCAGCGTGCCGGCCGTTTACAAGCAGATGACCCAGCGCACGCGCGCGCAGTCACGCGCAATCGGCTCGGCCTTCAAGCAGGTCTCCGATATGCGTGACCGCGTGTACCTGATCCAGTCCTACATGAACTACACCAACTCCGCGCTGGAGCTGCTGCGCATCTCGACCGACCTCCTGCCCGAAGACATCACGCTCTACAGCTTCTCCTACGACAAGGCGGAAGGCGTCAAAATCAACGGCGACGCGGACTCGCCCCAGATCGTCTATGACTACATCGAGGCGATGAAGCGCGAACCCATCTTTGACGAGGTGACCTACTCCGCGCCATCGGCCTCGCGCGGCAAGCTGAAATTCGCAATTGACGCAAAATTCCACGGGGTACTGAAGAAATGAGCACGATTTCATCCAAAGAGAAGAATATGCTGCTGATCGGCGCGGTCGTCGTCCTGTACGGCATCGCCGCCGTGTGCTACAAGACGCAGATGCCGAACTGGAAAAAGGAGCAGAAAATCTACCAGTCCGCCGAGAAGAAACTCCAGGACGAGCGTGCGCTCATCGCCGCACGCGAGACGTGGAAAGATGAATACGAGACGGTGCGCGAGCTTATGCCCGTCTTCCCTTACGACAAGGACGTTGACACCCATTGGCTGAGAATCATCGGGGCCGTTGCCTCGGAAAAGGGCTTGGGTACCCCCCAGAACTTCCAGCCCAGCAAGGAGGCCGAGGTGGGCGACGTGTACGAGCTGCCCATAGACTGCAAGACGTGGGAAGGCTCGCTCGACTCGCTCGTCACATTCCTCTACGAATTGGGCACACAGGAAAACGCGATGATGGATGTGCGCAAGCTCTTCATCCAGACCGTCAATAATAAACCCGGAACCCTCAGAGGTTCGTTCACACTCTACAGCGCGTACATGCGCAGCCATTGACCACTTGATTAGGAGAAAGACATGACACTGAAAAACCATCCGTTCGTAATAACAGCCTGTGTGCTCGCGGCGGGCCTGACCCTCGCGCAAGACCCAGCAGCCGCCGCCCGCCCCGCCGGGCTGCCGCCCGGACAGCTGGCCCAGAGGCTGCCCGCCGCCGCCGTCGCCGTGCCGGGCGCAGACGCCGCACCCGTACAGGAAGGCGTGCCCGCATTGGGCGATGCCGCGCCCGGCGGCATCCTCCCGCCGCCGCGCGCGCCTGGGGCGCGTCCGGCCCTGGCGCCGCCAGCACGCGCGGGCAACGTGGCCGCGCCGGGCTTAGGCGTGCCCTCCAGCAGGCCCGGCCTCACAGGCGGGCAGACTCCCGACGATTCCGAATCGCCGTCCGCCAAGGCGAACTCGTCAGGCAAGACGAACACGCTCAAATTCTCCGAGGCCCCGCTGGAGATTGTCTTGGGCACGTTTTCGTCGCTCACGAAGAAAACGCCCATCATCGCCCCGAACGTCCCCAAGGTCACCATCACGCTGAAGAGTAACGACGACGTGGAGTTGACGCGGGAAGAGATGATCTGGGCCATCGAAAAGAGGCTCTCCCTGGACGGCATCACGATTGAGCCGATTGACGACAAGTTCGTCATGGTGCTGGCCAAGAACACCGCCCGCGCCGAAGGTATCGTCTTCAGCGAGACCCTCCCGGAGAACCCCCACCCCGAAACCGGCAGGACCATCAGCCAGATGATTATCCTCCAGCACATCACCGCCGCAGAGGCGCAGAAAGCGCTGGAGGGCTTCAAGCGGCCCGACGGGCTGCTCCAAGTCTTCGAGCGCACGAACAGTATCCTCGTGACCGACACGCAGGAGAACGTCAACCGCATGATTCAGATCGTCAAGTTCATTGACCTGCCCACCCTCTTGGAGGAGAAGGTCGAAATCCGCGTCATCAAGTATGCAAAGGCGGAGGACATCAAGAAACGCCTCGAAGAGTTCGTCGCCGAGTCCCAGAAACAGGGCCAGCCGAAAGAGGAAATCAGGATGAACCAGTCGGGCGCCCCCGGCACGCAGCGCGTCACGCCGCCCGCCGCCCCGGTCCGTCCCACGCCGCCCGGGTTGGCCCGCCCCCCCGCCGCACCTGTCCCCGCCGCACCGCTCGAAACGATAAACGCCTCCATGGACGAGGCTGAGCGCGGCATAATCAAGGGCAAAGTGCATATCATGGCCGACGAGCGCAGCAACCAGCTCATCATCACCACTCGCCCCGGGAACATGAAGTTCTTCGACCAGATCATTGACGTGCTGGACATCGAGACCTCCCCCGACATCGGCGTCCACGTCGAGCGCCTCAAATACGCCGACGCGGAAGAGGTCGCCACCAAGCTCAACGACCTCATCGGCAACTCCTCCTCCGCCCAACAGCGCACGACCGGCGCGAACCCCGCCGCCCCCGGCACACGCACACAGAACACTCCCCCCGGCACCCCGCCCGGTGCGCCGACAACAGACCGCGGCTCGCTCACCGACATCATCGCCGCCCGTCGCGATGCCGCCGCCGCCGCCGCCAACGCAGCCGCCGGGCCCGTCGGCGAGACCAAGCTCGGTCAGCTCAGCAAGGACAACATCAAAATCCTCTCCGACAAGCGCACCAACGCCATTATCATGATGGCCAGTAAGAGCGACCTAGCCTCGCTCAACAAAATCATCGAGAAGATGGACATCCAGCTCTCGCAGGTGATGATTGAGACCGTCGTCGTGCAGGTCGAGCTCGGCAGCGGCATCAACACCGGCATTGACTGGGTGCTGGGACGGGACGCGCGTGGCGAAGACTACGTGAAAGGCATCTACACGTTGGGCGGGCGGGACGAGGCAAAGGTGGCCGGCGGCGGCGGCTCCGGGAACTCCCTCCTCGGGAACCTCACGGGCATCGTCACGGGCGGCAGCACCGGCACCGGCACCAATCAGGTCGCGACCGTCGCAAGCCATGTCCTGAACCAAGGCATCAACTACTTCCTCAAGTCCGACAAGCTCAACGTCAGCGCCCTCATCCAGGCCGCCAAGAACGACAGCCGCGCCAAGTTGCTGTCCTCCCCCATCCTGCTCACCGTGGACAACAAGGAGGCCAGCATCGAGGCCACCACCATGCGTTACCTCTACAAAGGCGTGCGCTACTCCGGCGGCGGGTACAACAGTTACGGCGGCGGTTACGAAGTCCCCGACTTCGAGCAGCGCGACATTGGCCTCATCGTCAAGATCACCCCGCGCATCAACCCCAACGGCACCGTCGTCCTCACCATTGACGAGAAGTTCGAGACCGTCGGTCCCGACCAGGATGTCGGCGGGCAGAAATACCCCACCGTCAACACGCGCAAACTTCAGGCCGACATCTCCGTCGAGAATATGCAGACCGTCGTCCTCGGCGGCCTTGTCCAGAGCGAGTCCACCAAAAGCGACGCGGGCATCCCCATCCTCAAAGACATCCCGTGGGTCGGGCGCTGGCTGTTCGGCAGCGTGAAGGACACGGAAAACCGTTCCGAGCTGCTCGTCTTCATCACGCCCTACGTGTTTGAGGACAGCGCCTCCGCCGTCGCGGAAGCGCACCGCCGCAGGAGCATCCTCTCCGACCCCCGCCCGTGGGACGACGGCGGCTGGTCCCTCAGCCCCGTGGCCGACCCTGTGCCGACCAAGACGCGCCTTGAGCGCCAGGCGCGGGAATGGGCCGACGCCGACGAAGACTACAAGGCCGAGCGCGAGCTTCAGAAAGCCAACGAGAACCGCGCCAAGCAGATGCTTGAGCGCACCAAGAAAGAGGCACGGGAAATGGAGAAAAAGCGGAAGAACGCGCAGAGCGAGGACACCTCAGCGATAACCGTGCGCGCGGGCGGCAGCGGCGTTCAAGTCTTTCTGCCAGAGGTCGAGGGCGGTGACTAACTAGAAACTAGGAACTAGAAACTAGAAACTTCTCATGGGCGCGTGGTGAAATCGGCATACACGCAGGATTTAGGTTCCTGTGCCGCAAGGCGTGAGGGTTCGACCCCCTCCGCGCCCACCAAATATAGGTATATGTGCATATTAACGATGAAGAATCCTGTAAAATTACAGGCGTATTTTTTACTGCCGTTGACAATTCGTTGACATTTTCGGGACGATTGAGAAGAATTTCTTGCCGTCGCCAGGGAGTGCGAGTGCGCGGTAGTGGCGAAAAAACACGTCCGTTCCGTGATGCCCCATCTCGGACGCGATATGTGCCGCGTCTTTCTCCATCTCGTAGGCGTATGTGGCGAAGCTGTGGCGCATCACGTCTTTGGGCCATGACGCTATCCCGGCACTCTCCCTGACTTCAGATACGGCCTTTAGCTGGCTCCTGTGGGGAAGGTATGAGACGTTTCCGGTGAACGGGTAGGCCTTTAGCCATTTGGCGAGGTTGGGGCGGATGCGGATTGTCCGTGCGTCGGCGGTCTTGGTGTCCTTGCCCGTGAGGGCTATGTATTCGCCGCGTATCGCGTCCGAGTTCAGGCGTGACAGTTCGCCGGGGCGGATGCCGGCGAAGAGTCCTAGGGCGATGTATGGCACAAGGCGCGGATTATGTTGCTCTGATGAGTGGAGAAGTCGTTCTGTTTCCTCTATGGAGAAGACGCTTTTGGGGGGTTCTGGAGTTTTTATCTTTTTTATGCGGGTTGCGGGGTTGATAGTCAGCATCTCTTCTTCTGTGACGTAGGCGAGGAATGCCTTTATATGGGCGAGTATGGTATTGCGGCGTACTTTCCCGAAGCGTGATAGAAAGTCGTCTATCTGGCGCTGTGTGATGTCCGAGAGCATCTCGGGGCAAGCTGATGAGAACTGGCGGAGGATAGTGCGGTATCCTGAAAGCGTGATGCTCTTGACTCGGTTCTCTCGGTTGGTTAGGAATCGCGCAATGGCTTCTGAGGTTGTTACAGGGGCGGCGGATTCCCTGACAAGATAGTTCTCGACTAGTTTTGAGATGGTGATGCTTTCCGGCAGTTTGTAGAACGCTTCTTGGGCGTCGAGCATCTGGGCGCGTGTGAGGGGGCAGGAGAGGGGTGTGTCCGCATCGGCGGCGTCTATCCACGCGCGGGCGGCGGCTTCGTTCGGAAGCCTTGAGCGGTGGCGTACCCCGCGCACGGTGATCCGGCAGTCGAAGCCACGGCCGTTCCC
>Ga0123353_10010400_pt1 | contig 12967 bp, 6 predicted proteins | sample TergutLab28metaG_3_FD_92763 | JGI IMG/M metagenome (GOLD analysis project Ga0123353, IMG submission 92763) | Labiotermes labralis P3 segment gut microbial communities from Petit-Saut dam, French Guiana - Lab288 P3 | ecosystem: Host-associated > Arthropoda: Insects > Digestive system > Gut ...
CGAGAGGGTATAAACTATTTTTTTTTAAATCAAGGATAACAAATCTGCCAAAAACCAGTAAAATTAAAAAAAAAAAAACAGTCAGTACACTGGAAGAATCCAAAACCTTTACTCAGTTCAGATACCAAGGACAATTTCTTCATAGAGAGCAACACATCTGTGTGCCAAACGCTGTTTAGCCTACTTCTGATACAAATATTGAGAATAAAAAATAAGGAATAAGTGGACATATCCTAACAAACGTGAATTGTTCCGTAATTTCACCATAAACACATAATCCATTTCAGCAACACCTTCCATTTTTATTCACAAACCCGTAACAAAAGTATGCTAACCAATGCTGTGTAATGAACATAATTCTGGCACCTTCAGTGAAAGGTAATATCATAGTCACAACATGGTCACAGGTCACTCAAATCCACAGCATCCACTTCTGGGACGAGTTGCTCCATTGCAGCAGATGCTGGCTGTGCATTTGCCGCTATTGCTGTCTGATGTGGAATATCAAGTTTTGACCATGAACCAGGTTCTCCCTTTCTAAGTTTCACTTCAAGTTTCGTTGGGAGCATGCTGGCAACACTGTGAGCCACATCCACTACCTGTGACAATGACACAAGTCTTTAGAAACGTACTTGTAGAAGTGTTTTAGTGCTCCGCGTAGCTGGTACCAAAAACCTATTTTTCTAGAATGGGTTCCACCCTCATAGATGTATAAAAATGTGGTACTAACAAAACAGATGTACAAGATTAAAGAATTCCATTTGTCAAATAAACAACAGGGCTGTTACAAACTACACACATTAAAGAACACATTTCCAATTTTAACAAACTGCAGGTGCCCTTCAAAAGAACTAAATCACCAATTGAAATAGTATCTATACACATACACCATAGTTTCCTAGATCTAGTTCTAACTCACCTTTTTCAATGCTTACCAAACAAGTGTGATGCTCTGGAACTTAGTGTATGTTCCCATATTACTTTGATGTTACAGTTATCAACTAAGCTTACATATCTCTTTCATTCATACTAGTTTGTTCAAAATACATTTATACACACACACACACACATATATATATATACATATACACATGTGTACATATATTTAATGCACAGTCTTGCACAACACAATTACAAATCATTTAGGTTACTCGTTTCAGTCCATTAGCCAGGCCATCATCAGACCTATGTCACAAGCCTTGCAAAAATCCATACAAAAACCTTATAAGTTTACATGGGATTTTGCAAGGTTCTTGACATTATACAGGTCTGATGATGGCCTGGCTAATGGGCCAAAATCAGTAACCTGGACATGTAATTGTGTTGTGGAAGACTGTATTAAATATATTGAATGAAGTGCACAAGGGATGTGTTGCCTAAACAAAATACAATTTTCAAAGTGCATACTTCATTTACAATAACATGTAATACTCCACACTTTCCTCTTCTTAATATTAAGGTGATTCTGACCATAATACTTCCTTAATATATGCTTACACAACTGCATTATGTATGTGTAAGATACTTTATTTTATATACATAAATAGTTATAAAGTGCTTACATTCATCCAACCATCATTACATAATTTATGATAATTCTTACCCCCCAGAGTTCCACATCTAAATCAAAAACACTTCGCTCCTCAGGAAAGAAGAGGTGTACTTTAAGTCGAATTGGATTAAGTTCCACAAACGATGTATCTGGATCATATTTCTTAGCAAATACAGAAACAACAACATTGCTGGACGTCTGATGCCAGTCATAACGACACTTCATTTGTTGGTCACCTCCCTGAAAAGAAATTCACATTCAGTCCATGGTGCAGAAATGCCCTGCTGTCACAGAACCCAAAGGTTCCACAGTGGCATCACAAATGACCATCACTGGATTGTAACCTTAGGTGTCTCACACCTGTTCACAACCCTACATCCTATTCCTCCAAGGCACATTGCAACAACACTCTTCCACAACACTCTGAAACTTTCAAATGATGAAATTTCCAAACTTGACTCAAGCTGTATGACCAATATGTTCAGCAGTATGTACCACCAAACATCACAATGTAGTAGGTAACACACCTGCTGCCCATTTCAGGAGTCCCTAGTGCGAATATCAGCCTGAAAACAAGTTGTTGTGACTTAGGTCTTCCATGGTTTTCCTCAGTCCCAAAAGACAAACACAATAACAGTACCTTCATACAACTTCCTCAGACATTCTGCGGCTCACCATACATTAACATTCCCATATGCCAGCATACAACCTTTAGACATGAAGCATCATCATTAAATAAACCAAAATTAAACACACAAATCTTTTAAACTCTCCTTCATTTAAGGACTCTCTAAAGATCCATTAGAAAGATGAATTTATTACATAAGTGTCACATCGCACATTGTCCACTTTCTAATGTACATGACACTGTGCTAGTTGGCTCCAGCACTAGTGCTTTCTGAATTGTATTCAGGAGGCCCCCAGCTTAAATGTCTACCATTGCATGGCTAACTGCAAGAATAGTGTGTTCTTCCTCAGTTCCTCCAGTCAAATGCTTGATCATAACCATTTACTTCCAAATTCAAGCTGAATTCAAAATTTATCATTCATCCTACCATTCAAGGTTACACAGTCAGAGATAATGTGTGTCAAAAACCACCAGTAAATATATCAACAAATAAATAAACCTGGCTATAATGACATTGGTTAATGTGATATCTCATCTACAGCATCAGATATTCTGTGGTATCAACTCACTTCTCAGTGTTCAACATCACACTCTACTACTCAGTTAGCAAAACACTCATTTATAATGAGACAAAACACTCAGTCCCTTTCATGACGTTATAGTTGAGTTTGCGCATACATGATATTTCACAATTCACATGTGCACAAATGTTCCAAAGATCTAGGACGCACCTCAAAATTCTAGATGCCAGACAGGTGATATAAAACAAATTCCATACCAACAACCCACAAATATTAGGTGCCACTGAGCAATTTAGTTGCCTGGACAACCTGGCACCAAGGATTTGCACACCTCTGTCAAAATTGTGTTTACCTGTCACTACAGTAACATACTGGCAGACAGAAGCATTAACTTCACAACGAGTGCATACAATAAAGTGACTTTACAAGCAGTACTTACACTATACCTCCAAACACTCAGGCAGTACAAAGGAAGCAAAAGCAAATGCAACAAGGGGAAAAAAAAGGAATAAGCCAATACATGGGCCATATAAATAAACAAATTTGGAAATGTACACACAGTTTAATGGCCCTGACACATTGGCTCTCTTTCTGTCTCTAGATTGGCAGCTTGCTTTTGATGATTTGTGGAAGACCCCTGAAGTATGGGAGTACAGGCAGTTTCCGACTCAAGTAAAGGTTCCATTCCTGAAACGTTCACGTAAGCCAGAATTTACGTATGTTGGAAATGACCCCACCCCCCCCCCCCACTTATTTGTCATACCTCGTTCATTAAATATGCATTTTTACAATGTTAGTGTACATGTTTAAAAAGGGCTATCAGAACTTTTGCATGAAACACACAAAAGTAAAATACACTTAACAATTACAGTACCAATAATTAATAATATTAATACCATATTACATATAATATTAATTAATAATAATAATAATAATAATAAATAAGAACTTTTGTGTAAGTCCAAGTTTACGTAACTTGCATATTATGTAACCCAGAAAATGCCTCCATCTGCAATGTGCTGCCACTTTTTTAAACAACACACCATTTACTTACTATCTACTGTGCTTGAGTGCAATGCTGTTACTACAATATCAAGGAAATTTACACCATGTTCAGTGAGAGAGGACTGAAACTTGAGTCACATGTCTAACATTTACCTCAGCCTAAACTCTCAGAATAATACTTGCAACAAACATCCTTAACGTGCATTTGGCCCATAAAGAGCACAGGCCTCAAAACACATTATGACAAAAAAACACTCAAGCATAACAATACTTCTAATATAAGGGACAGTAACTGATTTATTTATGTATAGTTTATTTAAAAATGCTGTCAGCACTGCAGACTATATAGCATAATATGATGGAATGACTGGTGAATAACAAATTGTATAATGTGCAAGGAAGAGGTCCTAATTTATTTCAAGGTATTATCCCAGCATTTGTCTGGAGGAACTGAGGAAAACCACAAAAAATCAGTCAGGACAGTCAGTATCCTGGCCAAGATATGAAGATGGCACCTCCCAAATACAAGTCAAAAGTGTTAACTTCTGAGCCAACTCACTCAGGTACCACACATCATCAAACTCTTGAAGGCCTCAATAAAGACATACCTGACAGGTCATTTTGGCCCTTAAAATGAATCAAACTAAATGAATATGTTAACAGATACTGACATAAGAAACACACATATACAGACTGTTTCTAGGTTACATAATATGCCACTTACATAAATTCTCACTTAATGAAATGAACCGAGCTACAGAAAATTTGTTTATTTAGTACCGAATTTATAATATTTATAATACTGTATTGTTAACACCATGATTATTAAATGCATTTTACTCTGGGTGTTTCACATGAAAAAAATGTCTGAAATACATATAAAATGCACACTCACACTGTAAAAACATACACATAACCAATGAGGCATGGTAAATAAGTTTGGGTGTGGTCAGTTCCAACTTCCGTAAATGTTGACGTACATGAAGTTTTCTGGAACAGAATCCTTACTTAACTCAGAGGTTACATAAAAAAATTAAAGTGATTCTTTAAATGATACTGTAACAAAGGGCAAGAGTGCCTAGTTGTGACAACCTGCAAAGCCTCTGTTGTCAAGGCTGCCAGAACCTTCCTGTGCAAGGAGGAGATAGAACATTCTAAGGATACCCAGCACTGACTAGAACAGTGAAGTAAGTTCCAAGCATGCAACAAGCACTAAACAAGGCCATCAGATCGCAAGAAATGGACAGTCTTGTAACAGCGATTCAGAGTGTGTGGTGTACAGCAGAGCGAGGAGAGTGAATGACAGAGAGTAAAGGGGATTCAGCTGAGGAACTGCAGTGTCGAGCAAGGGAAGCAAATCTGTGAAGTAATGTGTTCGAGATTGGTGTTAAGGGCACTGAACGTACGAGTGCAGAATTGTCTTCAGAGTGATTCTTGAAATTACTGTGAGTGTTCTCTTTTCATTACTAATGGTTTTAATTGTTTTATCTATAGTGTCAATAAACGCTGTTATTTGTTAAACCCGGGGCCTATCAGTTACAATACAAAATAACCAAAACTAAAAATATACTGCATGTCCACCACACCATAGCAAAGTTAAAGCTATCCCTATGTTTAATTAAGGATCAAGCCATCAAGGCACACACAGGAATGCAAATATAGATCCATGCCTTTTAACTTTCACATCAGATGAAGGCAAATGGTCAGCTTCAGCCCCAGGTGCTTTACCCCCAGATAAAGAGGCCCCTGATACCAACTGAATAGGAAGCTGGCCAGAACAACAGCTGGTCTGGATGCTTCAGAGAAGACAAAAATATCTAGCCACTACTGAGAATAAATACCACCCCCACACCCAAAGGTTATCGAGCCCACAGCCTGACCCACCATACCAAGTGACCTATCCTGGCTCCCCACCATATCAAGTTTCATCAAAATCAGTCATGCTGTCTGAATTCTGTTACAAGCAGTTGGATGGACAGGGACACACTATGAAAAGGTGCATTTTTTTATCAGCCTAAAACAGAACATTGTGGTTACAAGACAAAGGCCAAAAGAAGTAATTTGGGGGAATATGGAACAAAGATACAAAGAAGGGTAATAAGGGTCTGTCATTACATAACTTACTTGGGAGTATGTGTCAGGACATACTCTTGACAACTACAATAATGAAGGTTCCAGTCTTCTAGGATACAATGCCATGTAGAATGGTATAAACATACCAACATTTCAGAGCAGCCTGCTCCTCCTCAGTTATCAGGGTAGTCCAAAAAGTACTCCTTGGACTACCCTGGAATCAACAGTGCCACTGTGAGAAGCTCAAATATTGCAACAGTAAGAGTGTTGAAGATTAATTTGTACAAACTGTGAGTATACAAGTTAAGCCTGCAGCATCCTTGTATGGCTGAGGGGTCCACACTAGGCCACCATAAATCTTGATGGCAGTTTGCCAAAGTGGATGACTCTCTGCAAGATATCTGTACAATTTTGTATAGAAGAAACAGTAACACACAGAATCCTACATGCACATTAATGAATTTCCTGTACCTTGTCTTTAACCCACACATGTTTTCCTACCACACACCCCTCTTGCTCCAGGAAGCTGTTGAAGTCAGTGGTGCGTCGCTGACAGCAGGACCAGAATTTAAGACCCTCATGGAACACTGGGTAACCTGGATGATGGGCACAGGAAGTTGCTGCATTTTCAGCCCCATATGTTTGTTTACAACCTCCATTCTTGCATGATGTGCCCACAGGAATTTCAACTGAATTATGGATTTCTACAGGGCTGTCACTTGCAGGCCTGGTGAGTGATTTTACTTGCTCTACTAATGTTGGTGACACTTCTACTGGCAGTTTCATCTGAAACACATTCAAATCAAGCACAGTACAGCTAAGATACCTGGAGCACCAACCTCCCCTTAAGTCCCACCAAATAATAAAACATGGACACTGAAAATAATAATTTGATAACCAATCACCATAACAGACAAAAAATTCAGGTATGCACCTGAAATTTTCCACACTGCAAGAGCAACAATATTTTTGTAGAGCAATGTCCCTTACAAATATACCAAATTCTGAATTGAATTTTCACTTGTGAGTCACCTTTCATATCGTCATCATCATCATCCCCACTGCTGCTGCCATCACCAGCACTACCACAACCACCTCCACCATCCACACCAAACCCAATGCCTCCATTACCACTGCCCCACCCACCACCTCTACCACCATCAAAGCCACAATAAAATCAAATTTAGTTTACAGATTAGCTGAGCTCATTTATGGACTGCCACATCACTGAACCCTACTCAGATCAAAGTATGGCATTGCTAGTGCAGTAGAACCATGTGAACAGGCACCAGCTGCAGACTGAATGCAATCACCGTCATGAGAACATTTCAATTTGCCTGTTTCTGATACTGCAGTCACCATACCATGCCACAGGCAGCCACTGCAGTTACGGACACTGATACCACCTACCCCTCACCAGGTGTGGTTCTCACTCTGCACCACTGGATATAATTAAATATACAGGAAAAAAATCTGCAAAATGCTGACAAATTAAAATACAGTCAGAAAAACACAGCAGTTATACAAGTGCCACTGAAATTGGCAGCAAGTACTGTGTAAATATTTAATGTTCAACAATGTGCATACTTTAAGCAATGGGGAAAGGGGTGGGGGGTCCTTAAGTGTCTGTGTTATGTGACCCCATTTTTCCCATAAGGGGTTTGCACAATGCAGTTTTGCACATCACTTCCCCCAAGTCCAGCACTGGCTACAGGATAACTGTATTCATCACAGCAGCAACAACACCATGACCGATATGATATGTGAACTTGTGTCAGGTGGGAATAACACTGGTGATACTTCCATAGAACACATATTAACAATCTGGCAGCAATGCCAAGCATATCTTTATTTTCACATTCCAGTTTCAGCTAAGCATGTGAATTTACATACACTCTCAGTTCTGCTACCACGTGTATTTTGTTAACATGAACTGTCTGTAACACTATTAATGAACAGGCAAATGCTGTTTATATAAAATGACAATTTTTTGTACACATGTTGGCTACTACCAGTGTGAAGATGTAAGTTTGAATGATGGACCGAATTTTTTCTGGTCTGACTTTTTTTTTAATTACGTATCACAAGAATGCAACTAAAGCATTATAAAAGAACTGACTGTACAGGAATAAATCATTAACAGACTTGGACCATAGATATAAAATATTTTTGATAATCAACAATTACAAACATCACAATGGTGTGAAACTCCGATGTTAAATCCAACAAGTTCAATGCATAAAATAAAATAAAATCACAACCCTAGAAAGCTGGGAATCTTTGTTTTAGACATTCTGTTGTGACACTTGTGAGGAAGATTTTATGTAAACTGTCAATCACAATACACTTTATAATTCTTTTGTATTTTCAAACATAATACTTGTTTCAGCCACAAGGCGTCATCATCAAGTATTAATAATAAAAACTGTTACAGAAAATTATGGATAAATGAAACCTGTATTAAGAACAAGATCTCATTCTTTTACACACAAGCTTCAGGTTTTTATAACATCTTCCAAAATTCTCACTGTATTTATCCTGAAACATCTGCAGTTATATTATAAATATGCAAATTTCTCATGTTAAAATTAAAAGCAGTACTCATGCAAGCCAAATGCCTTTAAATTTGTTGTATTTTATTTCAGTCCTCCATTTGCAGATGTAAACACAACCCTATATTTCCTTCATACCATTAGGTAGAGTGTAGGTTGTGTAGTTGTTACAGGACACAGGCACACCAAAAATTTTTCTTTGAGGGGGGTGTGGGTGGGGGCTGACCCTGAGGCTATATACAATTTATGTTTGAGTTTAAAAACCATGTTATGAAAAGCAGGTCAAAATCTCCAAGCTAACATCTAGTTAGGTTACACAGAAAATTAAAACTAACTAAAAAAAGAAAAATCGACATATTCAAATGTTTTCATTATATTTTTCAATATTCCAATGTACTAGTCATCAGTTGATTTCCACAGCTTATTTAAGCTGAAGTGCAAACCATGTAAAACCTTGATATTATATACTTCACAGCTAATAACTATAAACCCTTCTCTTAAGTATTTTTCAGGTCCACTGCATTAACAAATGCATGAACATTATGTTAACCCACTACATGACAGGACCATGGTTAGTTATGTACAGGATGATGACAGAACTACTACTGCTAGTATGTATCTTTCACTTAATGCCTTCTCTTCTCGTATACAATGAAAACTGTTCCTTGGATTGTTAAGTGCAGGGATCACAAAGTTAATAGGCACACTAAGGCCAAAAAAAAAAGGTTTCTTGAAAGCAAACTGTTATGAGCCCACAAAACCTCAAACTGCCCTTTTCTGCAGTATAAACAATCACTTCACATACACGATCATTTCGCATGTGCCCCAGACAGTAACTCCATATGAAATGGATAAAATAAAGAACTTGACATGGCCCCCAAAATCAGCTGGGCTCAGTAACATATATCAGTTGAACAGAGAAAAGGTACAGTACACTCCCAATTATTTGTGCACAGACAAACCAATCTCTGCAATATCCATTCATTTGTTTTAATATGAAGTCACACACATTCACAACTGTAGATATGTGTGAAATAGGCTTGTCAACCTTTCCTACAGCTGAACATGGTTACAGTCCTTCCAGCATGTCAGGAAAGGTGTAAGGAGGGGCAATTTGAAAAAATGAGATACAGTAAGCAGGATCTTTACCCCTTCAAGGCACATGCTCTGCCACATTATTAGTCACCGTCAGTTCTGGCACAATACGAGCCTCCAACTAAACTTGCCTCTTCCCTTCCAATAACATGGATAACTGAGTACATACTGTAACTGAAAGATTATGTAATCAAAACATACTATTACAGGTCACAAGTGCCAGTGTCAATGTACATTAAGCATTCGTAGCTTTCTTTCACATGAAACACAAGTACACATAAAAAGACTTGGAAATACTGCATTTACCCAAATACAAGATGACCCTGCATAGACAACAACCCCAATGCTTCTTTTTCTTCAACTTCTACTTCTTCTTCTTCTTCTTCTTCTTCTCCTTCTTCTTCTTCTTCTACTATCGAGCTCCCACACATTTTTGGGCCATGTCCTCCCTACTGCCAGGTTTTCAAACAGTGAAGTTTTTATGAGTCAAGAATGCCAGCCCCATGCCCCATGACCAACTCCCAACCTGGACGGTAAGGGTCTCTCTCTTTGTTCAGTCCTTTACTCGAAACCTGCCCAGCATAAGGTCCTTACTGACAGCTCTGCTGCTACAGCAACTCCACACCACAACCTTCATTTTTAAGGAAAATACCCAAACCAAACATGTTTACAATTGTGTGCAATTACACAGCAACCCCAACACCACCCCATCCATTTTTCAAACATGCATTAGAAAAGAATTTTCATCTTACACTCATGTAAAAAAGCAATTCTCAAAAAAAGTATCTCGCTCGATACAGGCAGGTTTCGATTTACACCAGGGTTACATTTCTGAAAACATCACGCAAATCAAACAAAAAATTCCCATCTAAAAGTATTTCCTGGTGGTCAGGGGACTGACCTCATCCTATATAGTGTATGACTATACCACTAGTGGACATACAGACCTGTAGAGTATATATGTCTTTATGTACACTATACATACATTTCTACACAATACATTTATTTATTTATTTATTTCTAATGCAATAAAAATGTAACAGATCACATCCATTGTTTCTGGTATGGTTAATTCAACTGGACTGTAGTAATCTTGCTACACAAACAAACACTTTAGTTTCTGATGTAGCACTTTCTTTAATTCAATCAGCACTATCATGAACTGTATGTATGCTAATATAAGCAAGTCTAACATTACAGCATATGTCAAAAATCTGTTCAACTTTTTCAAGTCATCTTATTAGTCTAATTTCTCTTCAATACCGATTATGCTTCACCGATTTTTCACTTGGACTGCACTAAGTGATGCAGATTTAAGTTTCTCACTCATATTAGCAAGAAAAGCCAATGCTATAAGGGAAGAAATTACATGAGCCACATGATTATGTCACCAATGTAATCAGCCCATATACATTACTGATGGTTTAACAGCGTTGCTGCTAGCCACCTACAGAAGGTGAGTGTGGCCCATGGATCATCAACACCAAATCATGCTGAACCAAAAATTATCACGTAAATTCTAAATGTGGTGTAAATTTTCATGTCACATTACAGGAAAATCATGTAAAAAAAAAAATCACATAAAATAAGAACTGCCTGTATCTGCTTAGCTGTTAGACATTACATGTTTCACTTTGTAATACTTACCAGTGATGATTCGAATGGAGGCCTTTCTAGTGCCTCAACAACAGGAGCTTGAGGTGGGTTGTATTCAATAACTTCATCCGGTTTAGGTTTGTCAACTACAGGTCGTTCTGCTTCTGGAGGTTTCTCATTGCTGTGGTAAGATTTTGTACAGCCCTGAAAATTACAAATGTACACCTTCAATAAACTGCAGGTAGACAATTTGAAGTTTCAAAACTATGTGCATACGTTAACGCAAAAATATGTAGAAATGAACAAACTCAAACGACTAACTCAAGAGGTTCATTAGTCAGCCAAGAGGATTATGGCGTCAATGAACCAAGGCTGAGCTATTCATATATCATTTAAAAATAACATGTTAACTTCCAGAGTTACTGAGCCAACAGTAAAATGCAGGAATGATTATACATACATACATACACACATACTGAAATAGAAAAAAACAGGAAAAAGCAGCTCTGTCTATTTAAAAGCACCTAACACTATGAAAATCAGAAAAACAACTTGTTCTTCTGCCAGCATTTACTGCAACTACAGCTAATTTTAAGGTTGGACATCACCGTAGTGCTTCCAAACAAATGTTTAAGGGCACTATACACTCTCAGTTAAACAGTGCGATTGTACTATGTGATGTCATACCTGAAGGAAAAACTGAGTAAACTGCGCAGTTTTCACAGGCAATAGCGCAGGCCTCAGAACTGTCCTTTCCAGTCGTCTGTCACACACAGAACTGCGCAGTTCACTCAGGGAATCCAACAGTTTCCTCAGTTTACCTGCCGACACCACAAGAGCATCATCTCAAGGCACTCAACCTCAACTCAGATGAGCATCGCATGATATATTCCTTTTCAAATACCACTTCTCACTCCACATTTTATGCTTTCTTTTCTTCTTATCAGACAACGTGATGGCTGGTGTGGCTAGCAAACAGCAAACGACAGCCTTGTTTTTATCCAAAATAGTCACATGCACAAGAAGACACACAGAACTGACAAAAAAACTGAAAAACCTGATGGGAAACCTGTGCTGTGCCAGAGAACATTCAGTTAAGTTTTTGTGCAGGTTTTTACACAGTTAAACTGCATAGTTTAACTTAGGGTGTATGTGGCCCTTTACATTAGGAAATAGTTGACACCACTAAGTTTATAAGTGTTTAATAAAGCAATATGTTTTGACCTTTCAGGTCACAATCAGCCTAACACAGACAATGTAAGTCACAAAAGAAAAATACAAAAATGTCTTGCTATTTGGAAATTGAGCCCTCAATTTTTACAAACCAATATCCATGTTTACATTATAAGCATAATTAAAAAGGTGGTTTAAAATGGTTAAACATAGTTGAAAAGTTAAAAAATTAAGAAAGTGGGGTTATTTAGAGATGGTGTTAATGGCAGGCTGTTTAGATGGTACAATCTGTCATTGTCACAATCTATGGGTTTTTGATATAGGTGATCATTCATATTCCTAATTTCAGGCTGGGCTAAGTTGTCATGAAGTGTCCGGTATCATTACTGGTAAGGAACTACTAAGTGTTCATTCCCAGGATTGCGAGATATTCCTATTTTTGGTCTAGGCTAAGCTGTCATGAAGCATCCAATAATGATGCCAGACACTTCATAACAGCTTAGCCCAGCCCAAATATAGTAATATCTCTCAACACCAGGAACAATTACCTATATCAAAAACTCATGGATTGCATAAATAACAGACTGTCCCATCTACAAGACATAATACAAAGAATTAAAGAAGTTAAAGTTATGATAAATAATAATAATAATAATAATAATCAACTACTTTGTTCAAATAACCTTAGCTTGGAAATGAAAAAGAAACTTATAAAAAGTTGTATTTGGAGTGTTGCTCTTTATGGATCAGAAACATGGACCCTAGGAAAAAA
>Ga0123353_10010403_pt1 | contig 12966 bp, 6 predicted proteins | sample TergutLab28metaG_3_FD_92763 | JGI IMG/M metagenome (GOLD analysis project Ga0123353, IMG submission 92763) | Labiotermes labralis P3 segment gut microbial communities from Petit-Saut dam, French Guiana - Lab288 P3 | ecosystem: Host-associated > Arthropoda: Insects > Digestive system > Gut ...
ATCTTGTTTATATCCAATGATGAGTGGCATGTCCACACATCCTGTTTATATCCAGAGTGAGCTCTCAGTACTTGGTGCCTTGCTTCTGCATGGACCAAGGGAGATAACAGTCAGTTCGTCAGCGATCACAGTCCATGATGCTTGACCTAGAATATTTGGGATACTGGCTGTCCTGTCAGCCCTTCATATTGAGGTCTATAGTGTAACTGGTTCACATTCATTATTTTTCGTAGCTATAAAGTAACATCTGAACCACATTATTAGTTATCCAGAGTATGTCAGAAGTAAATTACATCATTGTTTAACTGTTTGAAAATATATACAAGTAATTTATTATGTGTTTGTTACAAACTACTAACAAACAGATATTGTGCCAAGGAATATTTTTATTAACTACTTAGACATCAAACACTTACCACTGTTGCTAATACAGTGTATGCATATGTTTTGGGTAGTTATGTTATAAGTAATTGACAAGGATTAATATACATGCATGTGTTAATAGGAAGTGTGGTGATATACAAGCAGTTGCATACAGGTTTTCCAGAACATGATAAAGCTTATCTGCACATAGATAATATCCATTGAACTTGGACTTCGAACCTCTATAGTACAGTCACTATACATACGTTAACTGTATTCTAAAGAAACCCCCCTTTCAACTTGCATCTACTAGAGTAGGTGGCACTCCTCCTTTATATATGAGTTTAGCTCAGTCCGGTTCCTCTTTGTCCAAAACCCTTAAGCTGTGAGTCTGTCATGTTTTGCATGAGATGACCAATCGCATAGCCGCCTGTATGGAAGATTAACATGAATCATTACATGACTGGTGGCAATGAAAATACACAAACTTCCGTGCGTACGGCAGGATTCAGAATTGTAACTGAAGTGTTTGCTGGGCTTAAGACCATGTGTGCCTTAAAGAGTGCAGTGTGTTACAGCGCCTAATAATAAAATGGTTTACACTTCTCAACGAAAAAAAAATCTGACTGTTAGCCACATGTTGTGTATCTACATGCTTTATTCCATCCTGTCAGTCCTTCAGTATTCCACCACTGCATACATATATAGTGAGGATACTGAATGCAACACTGTTTATGTCCCAGAGAACATTCTTTTCATACAACATTTCCATAATTAAATTCATCTTAATGTCGTTCTGTGCAATGTATGGCTTTTAAAATTAGGACAGTAATTACTGATTTTAGCCTTTGTTTGTCAAGTTTTTTAAGAAATAATTTTATTGTATTTAATGCAGTAAATGATATTCTGAACAAATAGATTTCTTTGAAAGGTGCTGCATTTTCTCATTACAATTGTACGTAGTTTGAATCCTAAACGTAGCATTGCTTTGATCATGTTTCATTTAGCCTTGTATTTATGCAATTCCTATGACATTTACATAGTCATTGCTGATATAAATTGATTACTTTGTACAGTGAACAGCAATGTAGCCACCATTTATTTTATTATAGTATTTTTGACCCAAGTGCACACTAAAGTAGCAGTTATGTGTGGAACTGCTTGTTATGGTGATTATGTTATAAATGTCTCAGCTTTAGGGAAAGATGAGACAAATAGTGATGTCCAGAGGTAAAATAGTGAGCTCAGGAAGGTTGAAATATTTTGGGATGGGAGGATGTAATTGTAACATACATGTCTGTCAATAATGACATCCTCCTACACCAGACACTTCAGCAAGTAAAAAAGCATAATTTTATATCAAATTTTTTTTTCATGTATATTTGTTTTTGGGATGTTTAATATCTAAAATGTAATTATTAATTTGTTAACAGAAAACACTTTTGGTTGTGTATTGATCATAATATTACAAGATTATAATGGTTTATTAGTAATTGTCTTTATTGCATTTATGCTGCTCCAGTACCAATGATACCAGGTGTAAATTTTCGTCATGTTCAGCCACTCTTTCTACCAGGGTGCTGATAGGTCCTTAGCCCCAACCAGGAAGGAAACAAGCTCAGAAGCATGTAAGGGATGCACGCGAGCTGTCATCAAGTTTTTTTTTTCCTGCAAGGCAAGGCAATGAAGGAAATTCATGCCATTCTGACAGAAGTATTAGCTTGTTTCCTTCCTGGTCGGGCTAAGGACTTATCAGCACCCCTGTACAGGATAATTTGAGTTCGGGCGTATAGAAGTCTGTCATGACATGAATGAGTACATAATACAAATCTTCTATTTTTGCCTTTTCTAATTGACTTGCAAGATATAGAAATTTATATTTTCCTTTTGCATACTAAATATTTATTCTAGAATGTTACCGTACCATTCCTGGCGAGGGCCTGTCTTGCAGTGTGCATTGTTCATGGTCACAAGAGAATCCTCTTTCTGAAGATCTACACAACTGAGGACATACGTTGATAGGATAAGTACTGCCACAGATGTGTACAACAGGGGACAGGCCTTGATAGGATAGGTACTGTCCCACATGTGTACAACTGGGGACATACGTTGATAGGATAAGTACTGCCCCACATGTGTACAAAAGAGGACAGGCCCTGATAGGATGAGTACTGTACCACATGAACATCATCGGTTGTTTCATACACAGCACCCTATTAAAACAGCCCCGTGTTAAATTGTTAAAGGTAAAATGTGATGCTGTACCAGGCTGTAGTACTGACGGTGAAAGAGCTCCAAGTACCCACTAAATAGACGCTGGGTGGGCACCAGGTCCCATCTGGACACATTAGAAGAGAGAAACATTGCTTATCCCATCTGGAAATCAAAACATAATTTCTTAGTTGTCTATCCTATAGCCCTTTTCACTGTACCAAATGGGCTATTCTTGCCTTCTCTTGAATTTCTTGGAACAATAACTGTATCAAGATGTCTATATACTTTCTTTCATGGTGTCAAAATATATGAAGCACACTGCTATTACTGCCTTCAGTTTCAGTCTTTTTCTTCAGCTCAGTACCCTGGCCAATTTCCCAGTTTGCACACCCCTAAATTTGGTCTTGAGGAGCCTGTAATATTGACCATATTGAACCATAGAACAGGTAAATTATGAGGGAAGTACAAATATCACAAGTGATATCTTTTAGAAGCTAATGCAGAAGAAACTAGAAGACTTGACAGGGTAGCTTACCCTGTCAAGCCTGGATTCCAAAAATATCTATTGGAATGGAACAATAAGTTTGGGTAGACCTCTGAAACTGTGACAGTGTAACAGCTGTAGGTAAAAATCACTGTTGTCTATGTGCATACAGTGGATGTTCTTAGTTACATTTTGATGTTGGTAGCAAATATCCAGTAATGGGGTGTTGTGATAGAACTCATGAAACCTGTTTTCCCACTGCACAGACTTTAGTCACACAAAAAATGTGTTGTTAATATCTTATTTAGGTAATGTAATTTTATAACCTAACAATAAATTACTAATTTCCTGGTGGGTTAACAGGTTGTGTTCATACATAGATGGTCAAATGTGCCAAATATTGAATATTTGGAAACTTGGTGTTTTTCTTCATATTGTACATCACATAAACTGAGGTGACTGAAATGCAGGGTTTTGTGAATGTCCAAGTATGAGTAGTGAAGAGATGTTAAGAAGATTTAATTCATAAAACTTTCAGATAAACGAGATTTTAAATTGAGGGTGTCCTAATCTGTACCCATGATGTAGGTTACAGTGTTCCGGTACATTTGTGTGAGGAGATTCTGGATTAACATACATTAACTTCATATGTATGTAACATTTATAATCGAACCTGTACAAATAAATGGGGGGGGGGGGGAAGAGAAGTGGCACTTCTGAGTCAGAACAGAAATACTTGCAGGTTTCAAATGGAAAACTGAATGGAAGAGACAACTTGAAATACCCAGGTGTTAATGGGAGAATAAGATTAAAATGAGTAATAGGATGGGTTGGCATGGACTGGATTCTTGTGGGTCAGGTTAAATAGTGGCACGCTATTGTGAGCAAGGAGGTGGAGCTTTGGGTGAAAAATTGCAGCGAATTTATTTACTAGTACAGGAATTACCAGCTTTTCAAGAAAGACTGTTCAATTAAGTTAGATTGACATTGCCTTTCTCCATGCATATGATACCAGTTAAATGCGAATGATTAAGCCACTTCTCACTTTTAACCTAAAGACAGTATAGGCCCCTCTGCAATATCTTGGGTCTTAGAGTGATTAAATGAATAGTTGTGGGTATGTTCGCGTAGTGATGATAACTTCATCGGAAGAAGGAAGAATTACGATCGATTGGTTGGGAACATTCCTATGGCCCGCGTGACCAGTTCCCGCCGAACTCCACATCATCAATTATCCGTGAGCACAGATCATCTAGTCTGTTGGCGTAGGCGCCAAAACCCACGTAGCGGACTATGAATCACAGACAGTCGAACACAGATCATATATGAAGGTCGCACCGTAGCCAGTCTAATCACTACTGCTAACGAAGTTACGCTGCTGTGTTTATTGTATCTGTGGTTCGTGATGGCTGCAGTCACGGATTAGAGGTACCGAGAGCCGGTGTTAACGTTTGTTGTTTGAGGTTTGATGCAAGTTTGTGAAATTGAGGTAATACAATTACATTTCTAATACATTTGTTGATAATTAGTGTATGGACCAAGTATTAATGTCAGAGCTTAACCTGGGGTCTTATTTATATCCTTGGATGTTGGGGTTAACTCGCTCCAACTCAAACGGTTTTAACCTTAATAAACATTAATAAGAAGATGAGAAGTGCTTGGTGTATGTTTGTACATTTAATGTGTTTAAGGCAGATTTAACAGCAAGCAGTTAAGGTAACTTCCTTGTAATCTAGTCCGAGAATCAAGAATAGGTAGCCCAAACTCTAACAAACGCTGTGTTCTGCGGAACTTTTTTTGTGACGATGGTGTGTAACGGGGTGTGAGACTTTTTTTAAACTTTAGGTGTTTCTAGTGCTTAAAACTGTTCTTTTTAACGATGGCCATCATCTCAGTTTTAACTACTACTTGTAGGCTGTTATCATTATTATCGGCTGTACAGCCCTGGGTGGGTCTTGGCCTCCTTACTTGCAAGCAGTTGACTTTGTTTTATTCATTATGCAGAGAGAATGAGATGAAAGTAAATTTACTGTGTTGAGACCACACGTACAGCTACTGTCAAATCATGGTCATTAACACACGTCAGCTATAGGATATGTTTACAGTGAAAGCCATCAGGTGAAGATAACTTTGTATTTTTCAAGTCTGGACGGAAGTGTTATTCCCAACAGAAAACATTTGGCAGATATATTTCCGTAGCAGAATGTAGAATTGAAGTGAAATGTGCAGGATTTAATTCAGTTCTCGAATGAATTAATATAATTGTCATTAATAGTTTTGTGTGAAACTGGCATAAGATTGCACATACATACACACATATACATTTCATTGATCCAACATTCGTCCATCAACGGATGAATATGAAACATGGTGTTCTGCAAGGATCAATTCTCGGACCCATATTGTTTCTTACATATAGTAACCTTTTGGCGCCGGAATTATTTTTTTTAAATTTTAGCACATCCTGTATATAAAATGTGAATAATACAGGAACCAAATACGTTAGAATTATGAAACAAGCTGCATTTTGAAGAGAAAGAAACGGAGAGTATATACCATGTTTAAAATATTCAGTACCTATATTTGTTGAATAAATATATAAAATCTAACTTTAGAGGTTAGCGGTGCGGTACGACCACTATAGTTGACATTAGGCGTCAAAAGGTTAACGATTTGCCAAAAAATTTTAATTGGGAATTCAATACCGATTCCTTTCGCTGATGATGTTAATGTAGTTATAACTAATTCAAATATTGTTGACTTCCATTCTGACATTAAAGCAGTGTTTGAACAATAAAATAAATAGTTCATTCTGAACCTACTATCATTAAATTTTGATATGACTAATTTTATCCAATTTAAAATAAAAATCCTCATAATTTAGATATCTTGATAGAATATGACAGTAGACACATTTCTGACATATTCTGTACAAATTTCCTAGGCACGACTTTGGACAGTACTGTATATTGGAAAACCCATATAGATCAACTTCTACATAAACTTAGTTCATCATGTTATACTGTTAGAGTTTTTATAACAAATTATTCTGCAAGAATCATTAGTAATGGTTTATTATGCCTATTTTCACTCAGGAATTATAGCATTATTTTCTCTTTAATTCTTACAGCATCAGTATTTTTAGGATGAAAAATGAACGTAATAAGAATAATTACAGGTTCTAAGAAAAAGGTGCATCTATTGATTTGTTTAGAAAATTGAATGTTCTTACTTTGCAGTCTCAGTATATTTTTTATTATCTTTCGTTATTATGAAAAGGGATCGGTACAAGTTAATCTCTGATATCCATAGCAGAAATACAAGACAAAGTTCTAATTTTCATCAGGCAATATCGAATTTGACACTCTATCAGAGAGGTACCTATTGTATGGGCCTCAAGATTTACAGTAGATTACCAGACTATATAAAGGACATTTCTCATAATAATAAAGAATTCAAATTGCTTTAAAAAAATTTTCTCTATTCCAACCCTTTCTGTTCGCTAGATGATTATTCAAATACAATAATATATAAATCTGGATTTGACCCTGTAATTTATATCTACTTTTACTTTTTTACATTTTAAATAACTAAATGTTTTATTCCTAACCTTTATTTTACTAATTTATTTTGTTACTATTGACAGCATGTTATCATGTTTGTGCATTGTTTTCTTGAATTGGTCAATACTTGTTAGTGTTTAAATTTTGCCTGTACAGTAGGGTCTCTTTTTGCGACGGTTTGTTTTATGACGATTCACTGTTATGACCCTTGTCGTCGGATCGAACACTTCTGACATGTGGTGCCCCACTATCGTAACTCAAGCTTCCTTTCTCTGCTTAGTGTGCTTATGGCTGTTTTCCAGTGTGTATGTGTTTCTTCTTTTTCTTTTTTAGTGCAGTTCTTTTAAGTTGATTGTGAATTTTCCACCCAGGGCGTCCATAAAAAAAGACAGAAAAGAAGAAAAAATCAAAACAGTTGACGTTACATATCTTCTGAACCACGGCTGGGCCTTCTTCAACAAAGTAAAAAGTGATGTGGTTGATATTTTTTTCAATTATCTGTATTATATTCTATATACCTAATTCATGAAATTAAAACTGTATGTCATAATGTTAAGAAATATTGTAAATTATAAAATTATTTGACCAATTTGTTTGGCCCATGACCCTATCTCAATTTAAACCATTTAAATAGTACTCTTTTACGACGATTCGATTTACAGCTAAATATTCGAGAATGTAACCCCGTCGTAAAACAAGACCCTACCATATTATGTGATTATGTTTTAATCTCAACAGATGTGTGTTATATGTTACTATGGACAAATTCAATATCCCATGGTCTCATGTGGTACCTTCTGTGGATTGAATATGAATAATGAAGTAAAGTGAAGTGCAGTAAATTGCATGTGGAGATTTGCAAGGTTTGCGGTCCTCACAGCTGCAGTTCCTGAAGGTTCCAATGGACTGAGTAAACTGATTTTGAAATGTGTAAAAAATATGAGTGTGGATCAGACATGTCATATTGATGGCTGACTTATTTTGTATGTTCCACATGTTTGTTACAAGGTGTTAATTTACCTTTGTCCATTTTTCAGAAAGTGCCGTAGGAGCAGCCATGATGGACATACGCCCAAATCATACTATATATGTAAATAACTTGAATGAAAAAATAAAGAAAGATGGTAAGGACTGTGCATTTGTTTATATTTTACAGTTTTTGCTGTCTTTTGTTATTTAATTTGATGGCAGTTTATCACAAGATGAGAGTCACATTGTACAGCCAGTTTGTTAAAATAAGTCTTACACAAATTTTAATTTTGAATAATTTACTTCTTGGAGTTTGGTACATTATCCCATGTTAGAAAATAATAAAAAATTAGTAAAATACTGCACTTTTTTGGGACAAGATCATTCTCCATCCTCTGCCTAAAAATACAGTCAGAACCTACTCAGATGGGCCCAGTAATCATAGCTACTGTCAAGCTTGGCCCAAAAGCAAATTATTGCAATGAACACCCATCTTATTCAGCAGGTCTCACATCTTGTGTTTTTTTTCTTTTCCCATATCTAAGTGTTTCGTGAAAGTAACCCATTCTGGCAATGTGGAGTGTGGAGAGGTGTACGATAGAGAATCTAAATGGCTTTCCCAAAGAGGACTCAAGAATCTTTTAAAACATGGAAAGAGGGTATGGAGAAATGGGGAACACGAACTTTGAATTCTGTAATTTTCAAGCAGTAAGAGTTTTACTATCATATTCTTGATTTTTTCGCCAGATATCATGATGGGGCTGATGGACTGTCTTACGCTTTTTGTCCGTACCCTTCCCAAAAATTAAGGGGCTTAACACAACGGCAGGGCATGCAAAGGTTCTGTGTTTGTATAGACATGCATGGGAAGTCATAAGTTATATGCTCATAAGAAACACATGTAATTATGTTCATTCCCTAATAATGTTGTGACTTGATAAACATTTTGTTTCAGAGCTGAAGAAATCTCTCTATGCCATCTTCTCACAGTTTGGTGAAATTCTGGATATTGTAGCTTTGAAGACATTAAAAATGAGAGGCCAGGCATTTGTAATATTTAAAGAAATTGGCAGTGCCACTAATGCTCTGCGATCTATGCAGGGATTTCCGTTTTATGATAAACCTATGGTAAGTTTGTTATTGGTTGATTGTATGTGTACTCTTGAGGGAGAGTTCTGTTCCCACCACTTGTGTCAAAATTTGAGGATATTTGAAACAGTACTAACAATGGATACCCACTGCTGTGAGGGGTTTCTCTTAGTATATATACTCTTTGCGTAGTTTCGATGGACTAATTATATGAAATTTATATGGGCGTGGCATGTAGCGCACAAGGGGACTGGATTTCACTAAGAAACTTGGAAACAGACCCTTTGGAGACACAGTTAAATAGGAGCATGCTATGGATGTACATTGTTGGGATGTGAATTGGAGTGGTATTGCTTCAGACCCCAAGAGATACCAGAATAGAATCCAGCTGTAGGTTAAGTAGAAGGCTCCTTAAAGTCAAGTATTTCTGACTTCTGCAGAGGATTCAGTATGCAAAGTGTGATTCAGATGTAATTGCCAAGATGAAAGGAACCTTCTTGGAGCGTCCAAAGAAGGTGAAAAGAGTGCCAGCCGTTGAAGAAGCCTCCACTGATACAAAGAAATCAAAGAGGAAGGCTGCAAAGGAACAGGCTCGTCAGCTGAATCCTGGGGGTGCTGCGCCTGTGGTGCAGCAGGTGGCACATGGTTATGGACAAGGCACGCCCATGCAGCAAGGTATGTAACGTTAGCATGTGGTACTGTTGGTATTAGGTGGACTGACAAGATTCATTGTTTAATTGAACTCTGAATTCTACTGTGTGACAACTTAGCATAAGCAAGAAAATTTATTCTATAGAACAACAGTTTAATATTTAAAATGAATATACATATACGGTTTTCCATCTAAGTATTGCATTTGCAACATGGGACAAGTGACATACTAAATGTACGTATGGCTAAATATGGAGTCATCTTGCAGCATATGCCTAACCGGTAGTCATAGCTGATTAGGATGTGGCACATGTTTGCTACCTTTGGTATGTATCATATACAGCTTCCCATTTTCTGTTATTGTTGCTCAGTGGTGGGTAGTTGCATCCCTTGTCCCGTATGTCTGCTATGCATCAGTGTGCAAATGCTGTTGCTCTTGAGTGAGAATAGAAAAATACCAGCGGTGTTAGTGATTACATGATTGAGGTTTTCACAACATTGGTGATGAAGGCGACAGTCTCTTGGGATATGTCACCATGGGGCATTTCATAGTAGCTTGCTGTCTCCATCTTAAGGGTGGTCTGAGTCCAAGAAGAGAGACTTTTGTTGTCTCTCCTCGTACTATTCAGTGTAAGAATGCTAATTGTCTGTGATATCTTATGTGTGACTCACCAGAAGCAAGCATGACATTAGTTCTTGCACTGAACTAGTCTTGGCAGACTCACTTTCACAAGCATGTTTCCAGTGTCATAATTTGAAAACTTGATACTTGTGCACTATACAATTTCGCTTACTTCACCATTTCTTTATATGCAGTGCTCTACTTTGGAATTGTATGTTCTGTTTCAGGCACACCTCATGTATCTGCAGCAGTACCTGAACAGCCCCCCAACCAGATTCTCTTCCTCACAAACCTACCTGATGAGACGAATGAAATGATGTTGTCGATGTTATTCAATCAGTAAGTACTTACTTAAGGAACCAACTCCGTTTGTTGTTAGTTATTTGATGTTGCTTTGACAGTACATTTTAGACTTCTCTCAGTTGTTACCTAGGATGTAAGAGTTGGTGGACTAAAGGGCAGATTGTAGTAAGAATTGATGCAGGTTTTCTCCTCCAAATGGTGGAAATAGAACCAACTTCTACAGTGTGGCTTCCTACATAAAAGAAACTAAAGCAACAGGCAAAGTTAAACAGAGTAATGAGAAATATGAGAAACAAGGGATCAGTTTATAATTTCTCCTACTTGCAGGTTACATGAGAGGCTAGCAGTAACCACCTCGGCCATTCACGATCACTTACCTGTTGTTAGCCAATTTAGTGATGTTACTGAACATGTAAACTGTCAATTCACAATGCATGGAATGAACAACATGAAAAGATCTAAGCTGTTATTTGACTCCATCCTACATTCATGAATGACAGTTTCTCATGAGTTGCTACATTCAGCTGTGATCATAGTAGTACTTGATCGTAAACATCTTTCTGTTTGCTGCCTTTTACATAAATAGTAAAATACATGACTAGCAAAATCCTTCACTTTAGAAAGAATGTAGATTATAGAAAGTCAGCGCAGCTTGTTACTCTCATGTTAAGAATTTCTGTACAACTCAATCTAAGCTTCTCATTCCTCTGATTTTCACTGTCTGTAAATTTGTCCATGTTCCAGGTTTCCTGGGTTCAAGGAAGTTCGATTGGTTCCAAATCGCCACGATATTGCGTTTGTGGAATTTGAAAATGAACTTCAGTCTGGTGCTGCTAAAGATGCACTGCAAGGATTCAAGATCACCCCTACCCATGCAATGAAAATATCGTTTGCCAAGAAGTGAAATGTAAATGTCTTCTTGCATGTTCACAGAACAGCTTCAGGATAGAGGCAGACAGCAGATATGAACTCATATCTGAGCAAAACAGTATGTGGAGAAATTTCAAACCCTATGTTAGGGATTTTCATTAAGTAAAGTACTTGAATTGACATTTCACTATGTCTGACTACCTGGTGTAATATTAATTATGAATGTATCGGACTCTCATGTGTTTGTAGTGATCTGTGGTAGTTCAAGTTGCGTTTTGTATGAAGTGCAGTGTTCGAAAAATATTAAATAATTTCATTGTACTTGTATGGGTTTTGGCTGAATGTTTGTTACTACTTTTTTTTAATTTGTATGTCTGAACTCCCTAGTCCTGCATCACAGCAGTTGTAACAAAGAGGAATACATGAATATTCAAGTCTTCTGGGATGTTACACCATGTTGGTTGATAACTAGTGATATTTTGAAGGAGCTAGAATCCTTGGATGCTTCCAAACCTTGAAAACTAGTTATCAATTAATGCTGTATCACATCCCAGAAGACTGGAATCTTCAGCAGCACTTGCTGTGGGAATCTCAGACATCTGATAGGAACGGGTCTCCCAAACGCACCTGTGTAACTGTATACCAAATACATTGGATAGAATTCTGGAAATGAATTTAAAAATTTTCATGTGTGCAGGGTGGCAGAGAGTTGGTCACTTTCCTTTGACAGGAATGAGGCTTAAAACAATTCAGCTGGGTTATTTCTGCTGTATACATAATGCATGGTGGGCATAAAACTACAAAAATGTTACAATAGAAGCACAATGTGTGCTTAATTATCATTTTTTATGCTTGGTAGATAAAGCAGAACTAACTGACTGACACAAATAGTTCAGTCTTATAATTTGTTATAATGTTTGCTCAGTGCATCACAAACTGTTCATATTAGTGTCATTCATGAACATAACTTCATTTGTGTTTGAAGATGTCTGCAGTTGTCATATGACGTTATTTCATTTGTATTCATTTTCATGCAGTTTCAGGTTATCCTGCCTTCCTTGCTGTTTATCCCAGCCCCAGATATATGATACAGTCAGCACTGCAGTACCAAACTGACACTCACAGTTTCCTCTCTATATTTCCCACTCCCATCACTCTTCACCAGTCCCTTGTTTCACTGCACGAATGTCCATACGTGGTCTGTTCCAAAAGTAATGAGAATGATTTTTTTGCACAGTGCATAAGGACCAGGAAAGGAAAGTGGGGGTCAAGGCAGGTGGAGAGGGAACCCAGGTATAAAGTTTGACCTTCCTCAGTTGGGTCCGCACCTTTGTAGCAGTCGGTACATTAGCAAAATGCATAGTAGTTTTTGTGTCTTGTCACAGACGAAAATGCAGGGGAGTCTGGAGCAGCGTTATGCGATTAAGTTCTGCGCGAAACTCGGAAAATCGGGTTCTGAAACGTTGCAGTTGTTGAGAACAGCTTATGGGGATGCTGTTTTATCTTCATCCCAAGTCTTCAGGTGGCACAAGGCATTCAAGGACAGAAGGGAGAGCAATGAGGACGAACAGTGCACAGGGCGTCCTTCAACTTCAAGAAGTGAGAACAATGTGGTTCGTGTGAAGGCTGTTCTGGATAGGGACCGACGTTTGAATGTGCAGTTAATTGCAGAGGACATAGGACTACCAAAAACGGATGTCCACCAAATCATTATGGAAGATCTGCATATGAATAAAAATGTGCGAAACTGGTCCAGAAGAATTTGTCTGATGTGTAGGAATTTTTGGCTCAAAATAATATCATAACACTTCCCCACCCACCGTACAGCCCTGACTTGG
>Ga0123353_10010404_pt1 | contig 12966 bp, 9 predicted proteins | sample TergutLab28metaG_3_FD_92763 | JGI IMG/M metagenome (GOLD analysis project Ga0123353, IMG submission 92763) | Labiotermes labralis P3 segment gut microbial communities from Petit-Saut dam, French Guiana - Lab288 P3 | ecosystem: Host-associated > Arthropoda: Insects > Digestive system > Gut ...
AAAAAAAATTATCCCGATATGGGAATCGGAGTCGCCGGTTTCTCCGAAGGTCATCCTGAAACTCCAAACCGTCTCAAAGAGATAGATTATCTTAAAGCTAAAGTTGACGCGGGCGCAGATTATATCTGCACTCAACTGTTTTTTGACAACCGTGATTTTTATGATTTCTGCGAGCGCTGCGAAATAGCGGGGATAAAAATCCCGATAATAGCAGGGATAATGCCTGTTACAAACAGAAAAGGGATGGTGCGCATGGCAGAGCTTGCGCTTGGCGCGCGTTTTCCCGCAAAACTTATGAGGGCTCTTCATAGGGCGGAAAATGATGAGTCTTTTCAAAAAATTGGAATACACTGGGCAACAGAGCAAGTTAGAGATCTCATTGACAATAAAGTTAAAGGTATTCATTTCTTTACACTGAATAAATCCAATGCCACTGTTAAAATTTATGATTCTTTGGGATTGAAAAATTCAGCGTAAACTATTATGAACTTATGATGGGATTGAAAAATTCGGCGTAACTTGTCAAATAAACAAATTTTAATGATAACATTATAACAGGAGCTAAAAAATGTCGTTTGACGCAGCAGCATTTATGGAAGTACTCAAGGCCAGAAATCCGGGTGAAAAAGAGTTTTACCAGGCAACGGAAGAGGTTGTTCATTCGCTTGCACCGTTCATCAGTAAAAATCCCAAGTACGCCAAGGCTAAAATCCTTGAACGCATGGCAGAACCTGAAAGAGCAATAATTTTCAGAATACCCTGGGTTGACGACAAAGGAGAGATACAGGTAAACCGCGGCATCCGTATTCAAATGAACAGCGCCATAGGCCCATATAAAGGCGGAATCCGTTTTCATCCGTCGGTTACCTTAAGCGTTTTAAAGTTTCTCGCGTTTGAGCAGACATTCAAAAACTCGCTCACCACGCTCCCAATGGGCGGCGGCAAGGGCGGATGCGACTTTGATCCCAAAGGTAAATCCGATAACGAAGTGATGAGATTCTGTCAAGCGTTCATGGCTGAGCTTTACCGTCATATCGGGCCCGATCTCGACGTCCCCGCAGGTGACATCGGCGTAGGCGCGCGTGAAGTCGGCTATATGTTTGGGATGTACAAAAAGTTGAAAAATGAAGTTACCGGGGTATTTACAGGTAAGAAAGTAGGATGGGGCGGAAGTCTTATCCGTCCCGAAGCCACAGGCTACGGCTGCGTTTACTTTTGCGATGAGATGATGAAGGTACGCGGTATGGGGTTTGAGGGCAAGACTGTTGTAATAAGCGGATCCGGCAACGTGGCGCAGTACGCCTGCCAAAAAGCAACAGAGCTTGGCGCGAAAGTAGTTACGCTTTCCGATTCAAACGGCAGTATTTATGATCCTGACGGCATCACTCCCGAAAAGTTCGCATTCATACAGGAGCTCAAAAACGTAAAGCGCGGCAGAATCAAGGAGTACGCCGATCACTACAAATGCCAGTACATGGAAGGCGCGCGCCCCTGGAGCATCAAGTGCGATGTCGCTCTCCCCTGCGCCACACAGAACGAGCTTAACGAAGATGAAGCGAAGACGCTTATCAAAAACGGCTGTATCTGCGTTGGCGAAGGGGCTAATATGCCGTCTGTCCCCGGCGCTGTAAAAGCGTATCTTGACGCAAAGATAATGTACGGCCCTGGCAAGGCGGCTAACGCCGGCGGCGTTTCCACAAGCGGTCTTGAGATGACTCAAAACAGCATGCGCCTCAGCTGGTCGCGCGTTGAGGTTGACACAAAGCTAAAAGGCATAATGAAAGCGATTCACGAGCAGTGCTGTATTCACGGCAAAGAGGATGGTAATTTCATCAACTATGTCAATGGCGGAAATATCGCAGGGTTTGTGAAAGTTGCAGACGCGATGATCGACCAAGGTGTCATATAACTGTGATCAGAACGATGCGCGGGTTACTCTTACTCGTCAATTAGGGCGATGATTTTTGCGATACTCTTGCAATCGCTATTAAGACTTGCTCTTTTAAGTTACGATGTATTATATTAGATACTTCACTGGGGTGTCGTACAATGGCTAGTACTCTGGATTCTGGTTCCAGTTATCGAGGTTCGAATCCTTGCACCCCAGCCATTTTTTAGAACGTACATTGCGAAACGGAAAGATAACGCTTGATATAAAGTATTAAGCTGACTCGACCGAAAATGCTAACGCAGTTTAAAAAAGCCGCTATCGTCTAGTGGCCTAGGACGGGTGGTTCTCAGCCATCAAACCGGGGTTCGATTCCCCGTAGCGGTACCAAGTTAAAAAAGCCTGTAATCCGTTGATTTTAAAGCAGATTACAGGCTTTTTTTATTTAAAAAACGATGATTGAACCGGTCGAAAAGTACCTGCAAAAGACCTGCATTTAGCACAGTTTAACCCCCTTTATCCTGAAATGTAGGTACTTTATAGGTACTTTTTACTTTACAAGAGGGTTTTACTGTTTGAAAACTATTCTTTGAGCGCTACGCAGGGAATCTTTATGACGGTAGGCAGATAGCATTGGAGTTTTCCAACCGGCCACATCCATTATTGTGCGCTCTGCGTTACTGACCTTGTACCGCTGAATCGCTCTGTTTTGGTGATAGGACTTGATTCCCACGGCACACGCGCTGAGACCCTGATTTCCCAATAGTTGATACCTATTTTTTTAATTGACATCAGGTTTTTCTGACTGTATGCTTGAATTTCATCACGGCCTTGCAGTTTGCGCACTGATTAATGTGCAGAGGACAAATATTGAAATCAAAATTTTACTCAACATATTACCCCTATTAAAAAGTTATTGGTTTGGTGTTTGTCTAATTGGTAGTAGAACAGGTTCAAATATAAATATAATAACGAACAGTTGTTGTGCCAATGATTTTTTGGCATGCAGGAAAACAGGAATCTTTTGCGTAGTGTAATCTTTTGCTATTCAATAGCTGCTAAGTCCTTAACATCTAAATCACCGCGTTTTATTAACCAGTTAAGACGGCTGTCATCAGCCATTATAAATCCATCGTGGTTTGTAGAGGATATAGTAAAATAAAAATTTAATGTTATATATAACGTCTTTTCGTTTGACATTAAAATTGACACACTGCGGCGGCACTCTTTATCTGCGGCTAACTTACAAAGCTGCGGCCTGAGTCCGCAAACTTGTTCAACATCCGGTATCCATCCGGCCATAGGACATATAAGGCTGTCAAGATTTTTACTTACAAATCCCTTATTGGTAATAAATGTTTCAATAGCCGATTTTACAGACGCGGCAGTATATTTCATACAGTCATTTCCTCAACGATCATAGGATTTACAGGCTTCGATTTTGCAATTACGCTTAGATATGAATCCCAAAGCTCCGACTTGGTATTCATACAGTCTTTTAATTCAGATTCAAGGCGGTATACCTCTTCCTGCAATTCCTTTATTTTTCTGTTAGCTTCTTCGTCTCTGTCTGTAGCTATACCCTTTTTAGCAAATCCATATTGTAAAGCATGGTATTTGTCCCATAATACGCCTGTATCAGGATTTGACAGTGATAATCCGTACATATTTTCCCAAGCATCGTCAACACATTCAGGGTATTTGAAGTTTTCCCGCAAATAATAAAGGATGTTGCTGACCATATCATTACAAGCTCCCTGCATATCCTTTCCGTATCCATCTAATTGAAGATGTATGCACGTTGCAATATACCTACCTTCACCCTTTATTGTTATAAACGACAATAATGGTATCTCGTAATCAAATCCGAGTTTGGGCATACGGGGAACTTTTACTCTGCCAAACCCCATGACTTCGCCACGGTTAGTTTTTAGGTCAGACATTTTGGTATCGTATAGCATTTTGACCGCCTTTTTTAAATATTGTATATCTCATCTAAAATTGTATCATAATCTATGCAAAAAGTATTCTTATTTGTGCGTTTCGATTATTTTTGAATCTACGTTAATAAGGCTTATTATACCCTCATTTGCTCCTTAATAATATCAGTCATACGCGGGTCATCGGCTTTGATTCGCGCCACTAACACACTATAAATAAGTCCCGTCATAAGACAGTCTGATAGTGCCCTGTGTTGTGTGGCGCGGTAAATACCATTATTGCAATACCGCCCCCTTGTACTACTACCAATTAGACAAGAGGTAAAATCTACTTAATATAATAAATGGAGTGAGTATGACTATACCCAAATGGCGTATTTATTCAGACCGCCTCAAAGAATCAGATTTGAGCAAAGCAGAAATCTCGCGTCGGCCAGGCATTAAATATCCGCGCGCATGCGGATTCACGGCCTTTTCTTTTTGCTGATCACCATACAGATAATATTCAATTGATACCTCAATAATTAACATCCTCCCGCAAAAGTAAATTATTTTTAGGTTATGAGCGATAGAAAACTTGGTTACATCATTATAGCGCTTGCGCTGTGCGCCGGTCTTGGAGCGGTCTCTTATATCGCGTATCTTGGCAAGACCCCTGTGGAGATACGCACGCTTCGTTTTAATCAGATCGGAAGTCTTGCGGTAGAGGACGCCGTCAGGATGAACGGCACGCTTGTAGGTTCGGTGCGTGAATTTATTATTGATGATGACAACAGGGTGCTTGTGCACATCCACTCCAGAAAACCGATCCCGATACGTACGAGCAGCCGCGCTTCTGTAAAAGTGAGAGGGGTAATGGGTGAAAGATTTATAGAGATAAGTCTTGGAGACCAAAACGATCCGTTAGTTCCTAAAGAGCAAATTTTCGATGGAATATTTGAGCTTGGCCCCTCGGAGGCGATCGCTTATATTGATCTGCTTGAAGAGAAAATTATACAGTTAAAAGGTATAATGCTGCTCTTTGCCAGGGGATCAGAAACCAAACGCTCGTTTGCAGACGACTTTGGCGACGTGGTAATATTCATTGATTCTCTTGTCAGCACACTCACTGTCGGCCTTGCAGGTATTGAAGCGGGGCTTAATCATGGACTTGAACAGGCCGCGGATCTCGCCGCAAAAACGATAGAGTTTACAGCCGCGGTATCGGCAAAAGCGCCGGAGGTTATCAGCGATATTGATACTTTGTTAGTGAAGATTGATAATCTGATGCCAAAAGTTGAAAAGTTTGTGACGCAGGTTGAAACTATAACCGCAAGTATTGACGGGAATCAATTCCTTTGGGGCGACGGCGCCGAGCTTGATAAAATCAGAGAGCTTCTCGCCAATCTTAGAGAGTTTACAAACAGTATGCGTGAAGATGGTTTGGCGCTCCCTGTCAAATTAAAGATTTGGTGACACAAGCTAAAAAACTTGCAAAACGGCACTCCTTTCAATTAGTTTATTGATGTTCGTGCGTTTACGTGTCTGGCGATTGTCCGTAAAGTTCTTAAGACCCGCGGGTACGCTCCTACATGCAACAGTGCGGCATTGTTAATTTAAATTTTCACTTTACCGGAGACATTAATGTCTAAGAAGCTTTATGTTGGTAATCTGTCCTACAGCGCGACAGAAGAGTCCGTGCGCGATTTTTTCGCTCAGCACGGTGAAGTTACGTCAGTAAAAATCATCTCCGATCCGGAGAACGGACGCTCACGCGGTTTCTGCTTTGTCGAGATGGATAACGCCGAAGAAGCGATGAACGCTCTCAACAATCAGGACTTTGAGGGACGCCCCTTAAAGATTGACTTGGCACGCGAACGTCAGCCTAGATCAGGCGGAGGAGGCGGCGGCGGTGGTTTTGGAGGCGGTCAAAGAGGCGGCGGCGGCAACTTCAGAGGCGGCAACAGAAGAGACAGAGGCGACAGGGGTGATAGAGGCGGCAGAGAGAGCAGGTGGTAATTTTTTTAGTCGGCGCGTAAGCGCCGGCAAATTATCACGCCTTTAATCATAATTTAAAAGAGGGCCGTTAACTTATTTATGAGTTCGCGGCCTCTTTTTTTCTATCTCTTGATCTTTGGTGATTCTTTTTGACAACTTCAAAAAAACCAATGTCGTTTTCCAACCCACATCTTTAAAATCAAGTTTTTTATGAATGAGAGTGCGCAAGCGGTTTATCTCATCTGTTGACATATGTTTGACGACCCTGTCCCCAAGAGATTGACGCCCTTTCCCATCTGTAATTCTAAACCAGTGATCGATCTCATCAGGCGTAATACGGCGATTCGAGATATCAGTTGACGTATGAATATCAGCGCCGAATTCTTTTATTTTTTTGATATCACCGGTAAGCGATTTAACATCCCAGTTTACCATAGAATCGCTTTTGTCTCCAAACAGCTCATCTTCCGCCGCGCAAAATCCTTTTAAGAGATCTTGCGGTATGGAATCTGCAAGAAGCTCAGATATTTTCTGACCCATAGACGGAACAATTTCTGAGATGACAATCCTGCCGCTTGACGAAAGTAAATTAGCGCATGTCTTTAAGAAATCGACTTTTTTATTGAGTGACCGCAGCACGTTTCTTCCCGCTATCAAGTCAAACTTCACATCCGGCCCTGCCTGTGAAAAAAGCGTCTCCTGCATTTTGTCAAGCTGACCGCGTATTATTTGAGGACGATTGAATGAGTCAAGTTTTGACGCCATACTGTTTAAGGTTTGATACTCTTTGTCATCATGAGCAAGCGCCCACACCGCTCCGTCACCAGTAACTTTTCTGACTGCTTCAAAAGCAAGAAGTCCGCTTCGGGCGTGCAGATCAAGAACCAAATCACCGCTTTCAGGCTGACCAAGCTCAAAAATTACGCTGCGCACCTCTCTTAGAAGTTTGCCTCTTGAACCTAATGATCTCTCAGCCCACATCGAAGCGCCTTTGGAAGAAGCGGTATCACCGTCAAGAATACTTGTTTGCTCATTGTCAACCATAGCTTCAAGCTGCGCTTCGCGGTATCCGTCCACCTTTTCTTTTATGCGCTCTTCGTATCCAAGAGATCCGGGCTGATAGAAAATTTTCCCTTGCAGATGATCGGGGAGATACTGCTGAGCGACCCAGTGATCTTTATAGGCGTGGGGGTAAAGATATCCTTGCCCATGCCCAAGCCCCTCTTTGTCCCTTGAACCATCACGCAGATGATTTGGTACATCATCAGCTGCGCTTTGGGATACAGTATTGAGCGCGTCAAAAAGCGCCATCGTAGAGTTACTTTTTGGCGCGGTTGCGCAATAGATACACGCTTGCGACAAATGGAAACGCCCTTCGGGAAGTCCAACGTAATCAAAAGCGCGCGCAGCGCTTACAATTACATTTAACGCGTTTGGGTCTGCCATCCCTATATCTTCGCAGACAAAGATCAGCATACGTCTAAAAATAAAGCGCGGGTCTTCCCCCGCGTAAATCATCTTAGCCATCCAGTATAAAGCCGCGTCGGGGTCAGAACCGCGCATTGATTTGATAAACGCGCTTATCGTATCGTAATGCGCATCACCGTCGCGGTCGTAAAGGACTGCTCTCTGCTGTATAGACTCTTCCGCGATTGAAAGTGTGACCGTCACTGCCCCGTCTTTATCAACCGCCGTAGTCTCAACAGCAAGTTCAAGCGCGTTGAGCACGCCGCGCGCGTCGCCGTTTGCGACTTTAACAAGGTGTTGAAGAGCGTCATCCTCAATTATAACTTTACGATTGCCAAACCCGCGCTCCTTATCATGAACCGCCTGCATCGCGACAGCTTTTAAATCATCTTCGTCCAATACCCGTAATTGAAAAATCCTTGATCGGGAGACAAGCGCCTTATTCACCTCAAAATAAGGATTCTCAGTTGTAGCGCCAATCAAAATCAGCACTCCGTTTTCCACATGAGGTAAAAGCGCGTCCTGCTGAGATTTATTGAAACGGTGGACTTCGTCAACAAAAAGAATTGTACGCCGTTGATAAAGGGATAATGACTTTTGAGCGGCGTCAATCGCCTCTCTTATCTCCTTGATACCGGCGAGCACCGCGTTTATGGAGATGAAATTTGCTTTAGTGGTATTTGCGATAATCCTCGCAAGAGTAGTTTTCCCGGTACCCGGCGGCCCGTAGAAAATCACGCTTGACAATTGATCAATCTGAATCGCGCGCCTTAGAAGCCGTCCGGGGCCTATTATATGCTCCTGCCCGATATACTCATCAAGCGTACGCGGTCTCATCCTGTCGGCAAGCGGAGCGCCGCTGCGCAGGAGCTGTTCTTTGTGACTGTCAAAAAGGTCCATTTTATCTGATTCAGACATTTTCCAATTCTCTTTGAAATTCGCTGTCAAAAAATCCGCGGAATACCGGTTTCACGGTACCGGTAAGATATACGTAATCATTAGCTTCAATATTTACCTCTACCGTACCGCCCTGCATGTGCACTTTCACATCTTTATCCGCAAGATTTAATTTGTGAGACGCGATAGCCGCGGCACAGCTGCTGCTGCCTGATGAGAGCGTATACCCCGCTCCCCGTTCCCAAATTTCTATCTTTATATTATTCCTGTCAATTACTTGTACGATCTGTACATTTATGCGGTTAGGAAACATTTTATTAGTTTCTATTTTAGGCCCGATCTCTTTTACAAACTGCGGGGTGACATCTTTACAAATCAGCACACAGTGAGGATTTCCGACCGACAGGCATGTTACTGCGAAATTTTCACCGTCAATAATTATCTCCTCAGAAATGACGTCGCGATGATCACCGGCAACAGGAATTTTTTCACTGTTGAATGTATACTGTCCCATTCCAACTTTATATTTTTTTTCTTGTTGATCAAGGCAAAAAACATCTACTTCACCGCCTAATGTTTGCAGACAAAACCTATCATCGGATACATAGCCCGCGTCAATCAGATACTGCGAAAAAATTCTAACCCCATTACCGCTCTTTTCCGCTTCGCTTCCGTCGGGATTGAATATTTTAAGAGAGATCTTTTTATCATCATCAAAAACAGGCCCGAGCAAAATACCATCCGAGCCTGCTCCTTTATTTCTATCGCAGATAAGCACGGTATTTTCTTCTGTAAGCGGTGTAGTATAGTGAGCGGGATCTATTACGATATAATCATTGCCCATAGCGTTGTATTTATGAAAATCATACTTGATTTTTGCCAAATTTTGTTCCACGCTTCGCGCTCCTGTTACAAAAAAGGATTTATGATTATAGGCCGCACGATTAAATAGGCCGTATCGTCCGATGACCTCACGGCTGTAGTGCAGTCTGAGGGCGATGCGGCCTATTTAATCGTGTCTTCAATATTTTAATATAATAGTTGAAAGATACCGGTCGTGTAAATTAATTATTATTGTGAAAATATATTTTGAACATCATCGTAATCATTTCAAATCCGGGAAAACGCTTAAACAAAATGAGGGGAGGTTTGTCTAAAATGATGAGTTGTCTTAAGAAACCGATTTTGTCGCTCTCTGCGATTGCTGTTGTTGCTGTTTGTGCTGTTTTTTTTACAAATAGTAAACCTTATGCCGAACAGAAACGGCCTGAACGCGGGTCGGTAAACTTTGGCTCGCAGGAGAAACCTAATGTAAATATCCCGCCCGCACTGCAGAGTTTTTCTACAGTATTTGCTGATGTGGCGGAGAAAGTGGTGCCCACCGTTGTGTCGGTTATCCCCACAAAAATAGACACCATTACATTTACAAACAACCCTTTCTACCAGTTTTTTAACGACCCGTTTTTCGGCAATCCGTTTGAAGATTTTTTTGGCGGCGCACGGCAGCAGCGCCGCGCTCCCCAGCAGCAGCAGGCGCCTCAGCCGCAAACACGCAGACGGCAGGGAATGGGTTCAGGCGTAATAATATCAAGGGATGGATATATCCTTACAAATTGCCATGTAGTATCCGGCGCGGATGAGATTGAGGTAAAAATGTCTGACGGCAGAAGTTTTGACGCCTATGTTGTCGGCACCGATTCGCTTACCGATGTGGCTGTCATACGAATTAAAGATAATGTGAAAAATCTCCCCGTCGCTCATCTTGGCAACAGCGACGCGCTTCGTCCCGGTGATTGGGCCGTCGCAATCGGCAACCCGTTCAGCCTGACATCCTCCGTAACAATGGGGATAGTGTCGGCCACGGGACGTACTACTCCGGGCAACTCCTCATCTTTTCAAAATTTTATTCAAACCGACGCGGCCATAAACCCGGGTAACTCAGGCGGCGCGCTTGTCAACATTAAAGGTGAACTTGTAGGCATTAATACAATGATATACACTCAGTCCGGCGGCAACATGGGGATCGGTTTTGCCATCCCCATAAATATGGCGCGCCGTATTATGGAAGATTTGATTTATGACGGCAAAGTGAGCCGCGGCTGGCTTGGGGTTTCGATTCAGGAGCTTGATCAGTCAACACGCGATGCCTTCGGGCTCAAGCCGGAAACTAAAGGCGTGCTTATCGGCGATGTTTTTAAAGATCAGCCCGCCGACAAAGCAGGAATTAAAAGAGGAGACGTCATAACAAAAATAGACGGCAAAACAATCGAAACCTTAAATCAACTGCGCAATCAGGTGGCTGCTTTACGTCCGGGACAATCGGCGCCTGTTGAGATTCTGCGCAATAATAAAAGGCAAACCGTGCAGGTTAGAGTCACATCAAGAGACGAGCCGCAGGCAGCAAAAACATCCGCGGATGAATCTACCGAAAGTAAACAGGAGGATTCCATGGATATTTTAGGAATGAAAGCCGGTGCGATTACCCCGGAGCTGCGTGATCAGCTTAAGCTGGCAAGAAATACTAAAGGCGTTGTCATAACGGAAATTGCCCGGTCAGGTCAGGCGGCAAGAGAGGGGCTGCGCCAAAACGATATTATACTCGAAGTAAATAGAAAGCCGGTTTCATCTGTCAAAGATTTCAATCAAGCTGTAAAAAACCTTAAAGAGGGAGATTCTATACTGTTTCTTATACAGAGGGACGGCAATACTTTTTACAGAGCTTTTAGAGTAAAGAAGTAGATACACTGGTACTACACCGCACCGCACGCAGCTGCACACAGTGCCGTAATTCAGTATAGCGGTCATAAACGAGTTGATGTGATTGTAATTTCCATTGATTTACAAAGACACGTCAACTCGTTTCGGCCCTGTTCCTAATTCGCGAGAGTCACCCTGCTCTTGTGCACCTCACGCCCTGCGCTGCTTCTTACAACAAGCAGATAACTGCCGGCGGCCATACCGCTGCCGATAACCATTCCGTTTTGCGCCGGTTTCCTCTTTGCGATTTTACCGCGAACGTCGTAGAGAGTAACTGTCGCCCCCGCATCTGACGGGCCGTACAGACGAATGCCAAGACCCGACGAGTTAGACACGCCCCAGGCAGTACTGGACCGGTTAGCGTGATTTAAAACGGAATTGGGCCCCTCAAACCTTAAGGTAACTACAATCTCTCCGCCGTCGGCAACTCCGCCTGATGTTATCATTGCAGGGGTTGTGGGGATGGCTACACGAAACGTTGGTATAGACTGCCCCTGTACAGGAGTTCCGGTTCCTGATGCTCCATTTGAAGTACTCCATCCAATAAATGGATAGTCGGGGGAAATTAGCCTTACTGTAGCCGTAATAGTATCTTGTCCCGCACTTACTAATGCCGGCGGCGTGCTGACAATCGTTCCCGTCCCTACTAAATCAAACCTGACAGATGCAAAACGCCGCGTTCTCGGTTCTGTACGCCGAAGCTCCTCTCTTAAGAATCTGCCCGATTCTGAGAGTTGGCTGTCTGTCCAAGGTGTAGCTTGATTTGCTAATGTTTGCGCGTCTCCCACTAAAGCCGCAGATCCCTGATTCATAGAACTAAGCGACCATGTCGCCCAGCCAACTTTGTACTGCTCTAAAAATTCCATCCATAGAGTCGAACGCGGACCGTCATGATTACCGGCTCCATCTGCCCGTACTGTACCCCACTCAGAGATAAATACCGGCAAATTATGCTCCGACATTGTCCGAATAATTCTGCGCTTAAGACCTATGTTGTGATCATCTAAACCCGCCCCGCCGGTACCCGCTCCGCCCGGACCAGCGGCGTAAAAGTGCGCGGAGTAAGCCACATGAGGGATAAGAACCCCGTTTGTCATGCGAAGCGGATTTGCCGCCGCAATGTCCGGCGCCTGGCAGAAAAAAGGCGTTCCGGTAATTATAACTCTGTTATCGTTATTGGCCCTGATTGCCTGCGCTACCTGCTCCAAGCGCGGTTTAATCTCCGCCCAAAATGCCGCCGCCGCCGCTTGATCGCCCTGATGCGGACCGACAGGTTCATTGAATATTTCCCAAATAATATTGGGAACCCCGGCAAATTGAGTTGACAGTCCTGTAAAAAAACCTATCGTTCTCTGTATGTCGGGCCATGTCATAGAACTTTGCTGATTAGTACCGGGATGGCGGTAATACGCGTGCCAGTCAACAATAACATACATTCCATGTTGGATTGCCGCGTTTATAACGGCTATAACACGATCCCGGTTTCCGGTTTCATCTCCGCCCAAAAATGATTGCTCGTCATTACTCCAATTCATGTTTACCGCCATCGCCGCGCGAACAACATCACCCTGCCAGTCGTTCCTTAAATGTCCAATGGTCGTTGCATTGTAAAAATGTCTTGCTGTACGGCTGTGGCTCCAAAACAGACTCATCCCCCGCAGCTGAACCGGCTCGCCGTGCTGGTTCACAATCCGGTTCCCCTCGGTACGCAGGTTACCATGCCGCGCCACAGGACTGCCGGCCGGGGGCGCTTGCGCCTCCGATTTACCAACAAACATAAACATAACAAACGCCGCAAAAAGAGCGAATACCGTAGATACTGTTCGCATATAAAGTTTATCTGCGACATTTTTCATAACAACCCCCATAGGGACAAAAGTAATGACGATTCACCATACCCCAACATGACCTGTTGCAGGAGCCTTAGCCTTCAGGCGGTTTTTATCTTCTATAATCTCAAGGACGTAGAGTCCTTTTTTAAGAGCGTATTTTTGAACATCACGTTCTATAATAACTCCCGCAATCGCACCGTAGATTTTT
>Ga0123353_10010405_pt1 | contig 12966 bp, 14 predicted proteins | sample TergutLab28metaG_3_FD_92763 | JGI IMG/M metagenome (GOLD analysis project Ga0123353, IMG submission 92763) | Labiotermes labralis P3 segment gut microbial communities from Petit-Saut dam, French Guiana - Lab288 P3 | ecosystem: Host-associated > Arthropoda: Insects > Digestive system > Gut ...
AACCAAACGCTTTTATCAGTAAAGCGGTTTCTCCGACATCATACGGGCCCGTGGGGTAGCTTGGTATCCTTGTAGCTTCGGGAGCTATTGACTCCGGTTCAAATCCGGGCGGGCCCACTCAAACTATAATGGCTGATGCGTTTTTTGGTGCTCTTGATAAAAATTTTAAAATGGTTTACGAAAAGACACACGGGTCGTTAAGATCTATGCGGTCATAGACCGGCACGGTCGCAGATCGTCTTTGCAACATCAGCCGCTGATTTGAACGGGAAATCCTCTGCTTTGAGAACATTGCCCGCATCTCCCGCCTTCAACGAAACATCCCCTGACTTACAGGTGGTTTCCGCTCCGTTCGGGAATGCCGCCAACAGCTTCTCAGGGGTAGCTATCGGAAATTTTGCTCCGGTCAATGCGCCTACAATCTGTCCATAGATATCGTCTCTTACACTCATTGTGATACCTCCGGACAGACATCCATATTTCGCCATATATATTACAAAGTTCCACGCATGTAACACCGTTTCATCCGTGTAACGTAGTTACACGTGTGTAACTATTTTATAAAGAAATCCGACGGAAATCGAGCCTTTGTTACATTTCATTAATTAATTGTTTATAGGTCTGTCACAATCTGCATTCCATGGTAATGCCTCGCAGCAACTGCGCCATAGATGCGACAATGTCCCTGATAGAAGGAAGATGGAAAGCGGTCATCATGTGCAAACTGGCGAAGAAAGGAGATCTCAGGTTCAATCAGTTCCTGAAGGGCATCGACGGCGTATCTCCCAGAATGCTGACAAGACAGCTGAAAGAACTTGAACGGGATGGGTTGATAAGCCGTGTGATGTTCAATAAGATGCCTCCTCACGTTGAATACTCTCTCACTGAGAAAGGACATAGCATGATTCCCGTTCTGCTGGCATTATCGGACTGGGGGGTTAAGAACATGTTCCGCATCATCGTGAATGTCGACGGATAAATGCAAACTGCTCCTTTTATCATTGACTCCAAGTAAGATCGAGGAAGGGAATCGAATTCAGCGCCGGGAGAACGGCGATTTCCTCAATTAACTCAAACGCTCCGAAAACTGACAGGGTCAGATGATCCGACCATAGAACAAATCCGGGCGGGCCCACTCATTTTGAGATGATCGCCGTCAGGGATCGGACGAACGACACCTGGTACCTTTTATATAGTCACGAACCGTTTTCGGCGCATGGCTGAAAGATCAATTGCATTAACAATTGCCGCCGTTATATTGATGATAATAGGCGGATGGTTCATAGTTGCGGCCTTGTTACCGATATTTGACATATACACGGGCTGGGTCTCGCCGACGGTCGTATTCGCCGGCCTGTATCTGTACATCTCGGGTTTCATCACGAATCCCGACATAATCCTGTGGATATTCCCGGTGCTGGGTATTCTCGGGTTCCTGATAGGGGCACTTCTGCTCAAAGGGAAGGGACGCGCGCTCGGGTCCCTGGCTTACGGTGTCACGCTGTCACTTGCGGTCCTCGGTATAATCCTCATATTCGGACTCATAGGAGCGGGCTCGGTATCCGAGATGTGGGAGACCGTGATAAATGCCATCCAAAGCGGAGACATTCTGACAACGTTGAGTTTCCTCATCGAACCGCTTCTCATAATCGTCGGTTCGCTGATCGGTATGGTCATGCTCATGATCGGCAGGACGAAAGATGAGAAAGGCGAGAAAAAGGAGAAAAAGGAGAAAAGTGAGGAAAGCGCGGAAAGCGATTGAACAAAACAGGGGCACGGTGACGTGCCCTTTTCACATTTCTATAAATCTGTATTCGGCGCTCCGTCCGCCGGCTTCGCCTTTGATCAGGATACCTTTCTCGATCAGATCGTTTATGTCGCGCAGAGCGGTGTCGGTAGAACATTTCGTTATCTTCGCCCACTTCATTGATGTGAGTTTTCCGGTGAGACCGTCGAACAGTTTGTTGATCATAAGGCGCTGACGCTCGTTGATCCGAACATCATTGTGATGTTCCCAGAACACGGATCGCCGCAGGACGTTCCGTATACCGTTCTCCGTTCTCATCAGCGCTTTCTTAAGGGAGTCAAGGAACCAGATCATCCATTCCGTTATGTCGCCGTTACCACGCTGCGCTTTATTCAGCGTATCGTAATATTCACTGCGTTCCGAGAGGAATTGTTCCGACAGACTGTAAAAACGTTCCGCAGAATTCTCACTGCGTGCGAGCATCATGTCGGATATCGCTCTTGCGATACGGCCGTTCCCGTCGTCAAACGGATGAATTGAAATGAACCACAGATGTGCTATCGCCGATCTCAGTATGCTGTCTATTATGATGCCGTTATCATTGAACCACGAAAGGAATCTTCTCATCTCAGATGTTACATCACTTGCCGTGACGGCTTCGTAATGCACCTTTTCTTTACCTATGGCACCGGAAACGATCTTCATCTCTTCTGTACGGTATTTCGCCACCGAGATCCTGGTCATTCCGCTGTATCCTGCAGGGAAAAGCGCCGCATGCCAGCCGAAGAGGCGTTCTTCCGTTAACGGGTCAGAATAATTCTGTGTGGCATCCAGCATCATCTCGACGATGCCGTCGGTATATCGGGATACGTGGACAAGCCCCGCAACATCCATTCCGAGACGCCGCGCGACGGACGAACGTACCTGGTCACTATCGAGATCCTCTCCTTCTATCTTGAACGAGTTCAGAACGTCCGACGTCAATGCATCGAGCGTCCTTTCCTTTTTTGACGGAAGGCCCAATGAATGTACCCGTTCCATTATCCTGCCTTGCATCAGACGGACCTCGCCTAATGATGCGCTCACCGCGGCATCCTGCCATTTGTAATCGGCCCAGTTATCACGCTGATGAATGTATTTACTCATACGTCAATGGTCATGCGGTGAATGTATAAGATATTTACCGCATTTTTGCGGAGATTAAATTGATTATTCACCGCATTTTTGCGGATAATAGATATTTCCGGATATCGGAACGACGGTAATTCGGTACGCAGAAAGGCCCTACCCGGAAGAGGTTCACATAGGCTTTATCTTCTCACAATGGAACGGGTCTATCCATACGATAAGAGGGATCCACGCCTTCAGCGGGAGCTCTTCCGAATATATCGGCGTATAATAACGGCGCACCGGGCCCGATAAGAGAACGGCGATCATAACGATCAAACAGAGAAGCATCGGATAGAGGCCGAGGCCGAACACATCGCCGTTCAGTACGTCTATCCTCATGATCCCCAGGATGAGGAGGCCTATGTAGATGAACGACTGTCTCATCAGTGCCGCCCAAGCTCGCCGATTAGCGATCATCATTCTGGAAAGTGCTAAAAGATAGTTCACGAACAGTAAGAACAAGATAAGCATCAGTATGAATATGAATGCCGAATAAGCCAGATCATCAAAATTGAAAGCTTCGGACAGATGCCCCAATATCCTTACGAAATAGTACAGCGTGAACGCGAATATCAACGGCCCCAACACCCACATGTATATCGGTGCCTTCTTCTCTGATACGCCTTCCATACGACCGGTGAATGATTTATAGCCCATATATAGTATCACGTATCCGCATGGATACGAGAAGCGCAGCCAACAGTGTGGTGAAAGCTGTCTGCCGCGGGGACAAGAGGGACATGACAATGAATCCTCTTGCGATACTAATCGTTATACTCGGGTTCGTTGTATTCTCCGTTTATTACATGGTGATCGTGCACGACATCGAATCATACGCCGCATTACCGTTGTTCTTCTCATTGGCCGTTCTTATATTGGTGTTGATAGCATGCTTCACGCCGTTGTTCATAGTGTACCTGCTTCTGATCAGGAACCGGAGGCATTCCGAAAGGGAGAAGGATCTCAGAGCGGCGATCATGGATTATCTGGAAGCATCGGGGACCGATGTGATTGAGAACAAGGGTTTACTCGAAGATCTGAGAAGGACGGACGCCGAGATAAAGAACTTCGAAGTCACCCCGTCTCCCAAGAAGCTCATCTATCTGGCGGTGCCGGGCATCATCGTAAGCATAATATGCTGGGCGACGCCCGTTATAAATGATCATCTGGGAGAGGTCTCGTACATACTGATCGTGGCGTTCCTGCTGCTAGGAATGACCGCTTTCCCGTCGATAACATCGATGCCGTATGAGCACGAGAAACGTTTCATGGGATTCTACGGACTTGCAGCGGCAGCCTTCCGTGATATAGGCGTAGAACTCGATGAGTTCCCTGTAACGGTGAATGACGTGTCCTACGACAAGATGCGTCTTTACAGCATGATCACATTGGGTGCGTATTCGGTGTATTGGGCATACGTTTGTCTGAGTTCGATGAATAAACATTTCGCTGCCCACAGAAGGATAGAGTTCACGCTCATCAGTTCTCTGAAGGGAACGTTCGATCGGAACTCATGATCTTTTACTCAACTCCGAATTCGTTGCCGATACGATATCGGACGACGAGTATTTCCCGCCGGTCACCTTCATCACGTGACCGATAACACGATTGACGGCTTTGTCGTTCTTCTTTATCTCGTCGATGATCTCCGGATGCTCATCGATATACTCGCCGATCACCTGTTCCAGGTCGGCATCCTGTTCATCTACGGACCTTACGTCCTTTCCCGTCATGTACGCTTTCAATTCCCTGTCAGCTTCCACATCGGTCATACCGCCTTTCGAGAATCTGAACATTATACCCAATATCCCGTCCGTGATCCTTCCGGCGATCTCGAACGGCTTCCAGTTGGCGCTTATAGTCCCGATCCTTGATAACGCGGTCTGCGGTGACGTTTCCTTTGCGATCTTATCGAATATCTCGGCGAGTCCCGTTGACGTCGATACGATCTGGTTCGCTGTTTTTATGTCTATTCCGTAATCCCTGCTGAGCCTGACCGCCATGTTGGCGGGGCTCTCCTTTATCTTGATCGATCTTGCAAGATCGCCTATATGGAACACACCGACGTCGGGTTCATCGATGTACCCGTAATCCGATTCGTATTCTTTCTTTCTTACGGATATCGTAACACCGCGTTCCTCGTCGAAGCGCCGTGTTTCACGTTCTATCTTACCGCCCGTCTTAAGGATCTTCGTCTGCCTCACCGCTTCGAATGTAAGCGCTCGTTCCACGTTCCTTAACCCGCTGACGTTCTTCACCTCGACCCTCTCGGTTCCGACGGATATGTTGCAGTCGCATTTTATGCTCCGCTCCCCGTCGTTCGGAAGGTCTATCGTGTGCCTTATGTCATATGTCAACTGCTTGAGGAATTCCCTGGCCTCCGACGGGGACCTGAAATCAGGGTCTGTGACGATCTCACAGAGGGCGATACCGCTCCTGTTGTAATCGATAAGTGACGATTGGTCGCCCACCCTCTTCGTTTTTCCCGGGTCCTCTTCGATCTGTATCTTCGTGATGCCTATTTGCTTTCCTTTGACGCTGTACACGCCCTTCTTACCGACGGGGTGGTCATACTGCGTTATCTGCACGCTTGTGCTTATGTCGGGATAGAAATATGTTTTACGGGAGAACCACATGGTCTCCGGTATCTCGCAGTTCAACATCTTCGCCAATTTTATCCCTATCTCCACGGCTTTCTTGTTGAGCATCGGCCTGGCGCCGGGCATCCCCAGGCATACGGGACATACGTGCACGTTAGGCTCTTCCGTCTCGGCCGTGGGGCAGGAACAGAAGATCTTCGATTCGGTCGGAAGCTGTACGTGGATCTCAAGACCGATCTTCATAACGAAACCTCCGGTCGTTTCACAGCGAATGCGGAACTCCAATCCTTTGCGAATGTTATCAACGGGTCCTCACACCAATGATCGGTCACCAACTGCATACCGATCGGCATTCCGTTGCCGTCGTATCCGCACGGAACGGATATGTGAGGCATACCCGCCAGGTTCGGAGGGCATGAGAAAATGTCGGCGTTGTATACGTCGTCGGACGGTATCTTCGGTATATCGTTGAACTTCGGAGATACGAAGGGCACGGAAGGCGTCACTATCGCATCGTGATCTTCGAACACCTTCTTGTACGACGCTACGACATACGACCTCACTTTGCGCGCTTTAACGTAATATCTGTCCCTCAACTTCGACATCCTGACATACGTTCCGAGGAGTATCTTTTTCTTTGTGTCCTCGCCGAAGTATTCTGTTCGGAATGATGTGAAATAATCGTCGAATTTCAACGAAAGATCGCCATCCTGCTGTCCGTATCTCATACCGACGTATTTCGCAAGGCCGGTGGAGGTCTCCGAGGCCGTTATTATGGAGTGTGCCGGTAACGCATACTTCAGGAAGGACATCTTCACCTTTTTCACTTCGATGCCCATGCTCTTGAGAACATCTAACGACGTTTCGAAAGCGGAAAGGACATCTTTGCTTACCCCGGTCGGAATATCTTCCGGAACAGCTACGGACACGATCTTCTTTCCTTTGAGCTCAAGATCGGGCTGAGCAAACGACACACCATCCTTCGGATCCTTTTCGGACACGATCGGAAGGCACTCCGCCATCCTTTTCGGGGAGGAGGACAGCAAGCCTACTTTATCGGTTGCCGCCAATCCGTATCTGGATATCCTGCCGTAAGTAGGCATCAATCCGTAAACGCCGCAGAAGCTTGCCGGGCAGGAGACCGATCCGATACCCAGCGAAACGTGATCCATCACCGCGGAAGCGCATGCCGAACCTCCGGACGGCCCTCCGCATGAACGCTCCGGATCGAACGGGTTCTTGGGAACACCGTATGCGGAGTTGGTGCAGAACGTACCGATGGCAAATTCGTCAGTATTCGTCTTTCCTATGAGCTTCCCTCCGGCCGCTCTCAGCCGTTCAACGCAAGTCGCATCGAATAGTGGTGTATAACCGTCAAGCATCCTTGAACCGCAGCGCATGAGAATGCCCTTTGCGGAGAGACAGTCATCGGCCGAGAATAGGAACCCCCGATCATTCGGATCCTCCGAAACGGCGCTGAACATGCGGTACTTATCATTCAGTATGCGAACGTCCTTCATAGGAGCCTGGGCCCCCTGACGTAGTTGTCATACGTCCTCATATCCTTCAGGATCTCCGCAGGGTCGATGGATATGGACGGAACATCGTCCCTGAGCACATCGGCAACATCGGTAGGGTTCACTCCGAAGCCTTCTTCTTCCGGAGCCTCATCAAGTATCTCGAAGCGGTTCAACGTTTCCGTAAGATCCTTAAGGTAACGTTCAACTTCCTTTTCAGTGAGCGCAATGTGTGCGTTCTTCGCGACTCCTTCAAGGTCCTTCCTTTCCATGATAATCCCTTGATTATCTCTTTGGTTATATTATTTCCGAGGCGTTCGGAGTTCGATCTCAAAATTATGGTATTTATGTTCAAACTCCGCAGCGGTCACTCTTTCGAATATCTGATGATATCGAACAATTCTCGTTTCTCGTGTTCGGTGACGTTGCGGTACTCCCCTTCCTTCAGATCACCGAGCCCTATATTCAGCACCCTTACTCTCTTCAACGACGTTACCTCGTAGTTGAGATGTTCGCACATCCTTCTGATCTGGCGGTTCATCCCCTGCGTCAGTATTATTCTGAATTTTTTATTCCCTGTGCGCTCGACATCACACTTCTTTGTAATTGTTCCGAGTATCGGTACTCCGGAACCCATTCGTTCAACGAACGCTTTTGTTACCGGCTTATGAACGGTAACTACGTACTCTTTCTCATGTCCGTATCTGGATCTCATCATCCTGTTCACAAGATCTCCGTTGTTCGTCATCAGTATGAGGCCTTCCGAATCCTTATCGAGACGACCTATCGGATATATCCGTTCCCGAAAACCTACGAAATTGACGATGTTGTCCTTATCGTCGGGGTCCGTTGTGCATACTATCCCTTTAGGTTTATTCACGGCGATAAGTATCATACCGCCGCTTCCGGGCAGTTTCTTTCCGTCCACCAGGATCTCTTGGTCGGTACGAACGTGCATACCGACATCAGCGATAACGCCGTCCACCGCAACCCTTCCTTCCTTCACTAAACGATCCGCTTCACGCCTTGAACAGAGGCCGGAATCGCTTATGAATTTGTTTATCCGTACCTCTTCGGTCATGTTCCGTACGCTCCGCGATGTGTGTTATCAAGTTCAGTATGACCATTATCTTTAAGATTTGTTCGTACATCATATGCGCAGGTAATGACAATGGTGGACGAGGCAGCCATAAAGAAGGCACAGGAACACTTCGGTAAATTACTGAAGAAGCAGATGGAAAGGATAGACAGGATGAAAGCATCCTCCGAGGTAACGGACCTTTCCAAACTGGATAAGATAATAATCGGAGTATGCGGCGGCGACGGCATAGGACCGTACATATGCAATTCCGCCAGGATAGTGATGGAACATCTTCTGAAAGATCGGATAAAAAGCGGTAACATCGAAGTGAGGACCATAGACGGTCTGACGATCGAGAGAAGAGTGGAGGTCATGAAGGCCATTCCGGATGACACGTTGGCCGAACTTAAAAAATGCCACCTTATATTGAAAGGTCCCACTACGACACCGAAGAAGGGCGACCCTTGGCCGAACATCGAGAGCGCGAACGTTGCGATGAGGAAGGAACTGGATCTTTTTGCTAACGTGAGGCCGGTGAACGTTCCCGAGATAGGGGCGAACTGGATATTCTTCCGTGAGAACACTGAAGGCAGTTACGCTTTAGGAAGCGACGGTATCGACGTCAACGACGATCTTGCGATAGACTTCTGCGTTGCAACCACACAAGGAACGGAAAGGATAATACGCGCCGGATTCGAGCACGCTAAGAAAACAGGACTGAATTATGTATCCCTGGTCACCAAGGCCAACGTTGTCAAGACAACGGACGGGAAGTTCCTGTCCATAGCGGAGAAAGTGGCGAAGGATTATCCGGAGGTCAAATGGGACGATTGGTTCATTGACATCATGACGGCGAAACTCATAGATCCGTACAGAAGGAGCGATTTCAAAGTGATGGTGCTTCCTAACTTGTACGGCGATATACTCACGGATGAGGCGGCACAGATACAGGGCGGCGTCGGAACGGCGGGAAGCGCCAACATCGGCTCGAAATATTCGATGTTCGAAGCCATCCACGGTTCCGCGCCGAGAATGGTCACCGAAGGAAGAGCACAATACGCCGACCCGTCCAGCATGGTAAAAGCGGTCGCCATGATGCTGAACCACATGGGCGAGACGGAAAAGGGACGCAAGCTCGAGATGTCGCTTGACGTATGCTGTCAGTTCGAGAAGAAGAAGGTCATGACCGGAAGGTCCAACGGTGCTACGGGTGATGAATTCGCACAGTACATCATGGATACCATGGCGAGACCCGATCTCGAAGCTGTATGGACCTCGTACGTTAACGCAGCCGTAGCGGCCGCAAAGAAATGATGCTTACAGCATCATAATTCTTTTATTTTCTTCAACGTTTCAGCGGCCTGCTCCCACGTTTCGCATTCCAGCACACTGGAATCGAACATCGGCGTTGTTACAACGGCGTAATCATTAGGCCCTCTGCCGCTGAATCTCAACAACAGGACGCGGTAACCTTTCTTTGCAAATCCCGCTTTCTTCGGATTCGCTACGACGGATGCTCCGTGATCGTTCGGGAAATGGAATATCTTGTGGAAACGGTCACCTTCCATGCATCCGCATAAGCAGTCGGCGTTAAGATCCACGATGTACTCTTCGAACTCCATTCTCTAACAACTCCGTTTCGGATGTATGCGGATGCGCCGGCAAGCGTATTTATCTTTCTGTCCCGACATCACTAGAGTCGCCGCGCTATACTGAAACGGTCAGAGGTTACTCTTCGTTATCGCCGGCGTCTTTTCGAACCAGTTTTTTAACAGCGCGGTCGAAATCGCTTTCGAGCTGACGCATTTCCCGTTTACGATAGATCTCGAACTCCGTCTCGGCCTTTTCAATAGCCTGCGAATGGGAGACGCTACCTTTACCTTTGAGCAGTTTGCGGCGGTTGCCCGATATGTGGCGATCGAGTTCCGCGATCCAATCCGTCATGGTCATTGCGTTCTCCTCAATTGCCTGTAATTCTGCAAAATCCAGGAACTGCGACACGAGAAGATTGAGAACCGTGAGTTCGCGCTCGGTCAGATAGTTTTTCGCGATCCCGACATCGCCTTTGGTTATGTAATCGCCTTTGAAATTGGTCATGCCGACCATCGGCTTTTCGTTGTCCGCACGTTCATAGATGACCTCTGCCGCAGTGTTCTGATGCGCCGCATAATGCATCTTATTCTGAACAGTAGCGAAGAACTCCCGTGAAAGGTCGGCGTTAGGGTCGTAATCGATCGCTGTAGAGTAAATATCCGTCACCTGCTGGTAGAGGTTACGTTCACTGCTACGTATGTCGCGGATGCGCTGCAACAGTTCGCGGAAATAGCGCCCGCCGCCGTCTTTCAGTCGTTCGTCGTCGATTGTAAACCCTTTGCGTACGTATTCGTTGAGTAGTTTGGTGGCCCACTGACGGAACTGTGTGCCCCGTAATGACCTAACGCGGTATCCGACCGAGATGATCACATCCAGGTTGTAAAAGTTCGTCGGTTTCGTGGAAAAATCGGAAATCCCGATTTTTCTTTTCGAGGTGGCCTCATCCAGTTCACGCTCCTCATAGACGTTCAGAATATGCTCGTTGATGGTCGAACGTGATTTTTCGAAAAGGCGTGCCATATCGTCAATGGTCAGCCATACGGTCTCTTCGTTGAAAAGTGCGTCAACGGAAACCTTCTCATCATCGGTTTTGAATATTATTATTCGACTGTCTTTCTCTCTCATGTGCGTGCATCCAAAGAACTCCCATTCTTCAACGGGGGCATTTGACATTGCGAATTTCCATATATAAGCAGAACGGGAGGAGGTCGTCGAAAGTACCTGCGGATGCGCCGGCAAGCGTATTTATCTTCCGCTGTTAACGTCCTTAAGGACACTGAAAGGTTTTAAATATGATATCCTGTTCCCGGCCGATATTCTAAACGATTGATTAATCGTATATTCACTGCCAGCTGTGATTTTATTCCGTTTGGTATATAAAGCCGGAACGGTGCGGCCGGTGCCGTTCCCGGAAATAACCAGGATGACCCATCCATCCATGTACCCTGGTTATATACGAATCTGCGAATCCTACTTGCAAGATATCTCACCCGTACGGGTGTGTATCGATTTCCACATAGGAGGAAACAAATTGTCGAAAGAAGCAATACTCAACAAATTGAGTGATGCCGTTGTGGGCGGTAAGATCGAAGTTGCGAAAGAGGGCGCGAAAGAGGCCCTTGCATCAAAGATCGACGCCCTTGACGCCATCAACAACGGACTTGTAAAGGGAATGTCTATCGTAGGCGACAAATACGCCGCACGCCAGGTGTTCCTGCCCCAGGTCCTTATGTCAGCGCACACGATGTACGCCGGCCTTGACATTCTCCTGCCCGCTATCCCGAAAGCCCAGATGGCTAATATGAAGAGATGCGCCGCAGCTGTCGTCGAGGGAGATGTGCACGACATCGGAAAGAACATAGTCAAGACGATGCTCACCGCAGCCGGTTTCGATGTTACCGACCTCGGAAAGGATGTCCCGATCAAAACGATCGTCGACACCTGCAAGAGCAAGAAGCTTGATGCAATAGCACTCAGCACGCTCATGACGCCCACGATGGACGGCATGAAGGCCGCGGTCGACGGACTCGTCGAGAGCGGTTACAGAAAGAGCGTCAAAGTGTGCATAGGCGGCCCGCCGACCTCACCCGCATTCGCGAAGGAGATCGGAGCGGACCACAGGGACAACGACGCAAAGGATTGCGCCGCATGGCTTAAAGAGGTGTTTTGAAAATGGCAGAAGCAATGACACACATCGAGAGAGTGATGGCAGCGCTCACGAACGCACCGAATGCTGACAGACTTACGACCTATCCGATCGCTTGCGGTGTCAACAGGAAGCTCGTGAACGGCGGTATAACGTACCGCGAATGGGCACACGACCCCAAGATGTACGCAGCGGCGTTCATCGAGGGTCAGAAATACTTCGACTTCGACTTCGCGATCGGTCTCATGGACCTGTCGGTCATGGCAGGCGACCTCGGAGCACACGTAAGGTTCGACGAGCAGAACACACCGTTCGTCGACAAAGGTGTCGTCAACAGCGCCGAGGACTACGAGAAGTTCGTCGTCCCGGACATAAAGAAGGGAAGGTCCGGAGTCATACTCGAGGGAACGAAACAGTTCTGCGATGTGCTCAAGACCCAGGTCATAACGGCCGGTTTCCTTGAGGGACCCCTGCTCGCACTCACACAGAGCGCCGGAGCGGAGAGAGTCTTCATGGACATGTTCACCAACCCGTCCGCTGTCCACAAGGCATTGAAGACAATGACCGACTACGACGTCGAGATGGTCAAGGGATTCGCCAAGACCGGATGCGCCGGACTGTGCTGGGATTACCTCTGGGGTAACTACTCATGCCTCGGCGACAAGGAGTACGAAGAGTTCGAAGGCTGCAAACAGTACGCGGTCGGACTCAACGAGCTTACCGGCAAAGAGGGAATGGCAGTGGCGATACACAACTGCGCCGATCTTCCGCACCTGGACACCCAGATCAAGAAGTTCGGACCGGCTATCTACTCGATGGCATACTACCCGCTGATCCCCGGATCACCGTCGGCAGCAGAGACCATCGCGGCAGGCTACGCAGACAACTGTCTCGTTGCAGGACAGATCGACCCGCAGCTCTTCATCAGAGGCTCCGTGGAAAAGATCACACAGGTGACGAAAGACCTCATACAGGAGGTCAAGACGGCACTGTGCAAGAAGGGACTCAACGCAAGATACTGCATCGCGAGCGGCTGCGAAGTTCCCCCGGACGTGCACACGAAACTTGAGAACATCAAGGCGGTCGTGGACACAACGAAAGAGTTCGGTAAA
>Ga0123353_10010406_pt1 | contig 12966 bp, 7 predicted proteins | sample TergutLab28metaG_3_FD_92763 | JGI IMG/M metagenome (GOLD analysis project Ga0123353, IMG submission 92763) | Labiotermes labralis P3 segment gut microbial communities from Petit-Saut dam, French Guiana - Lab288 P3 | ecosystem: Host-associated > Arthropoda: Insects > Digestive system > Gut ...
CCTCCAGTAATATGGGTACCGGGTCTTTCCCGGGGGGTAAAGTGCGGCCGGGGCGTGCTGCTGACCACTCACCCCCTTCTAGTGCCGCGGTCGTGGAAGAGTAGAGCTATACCTTTACCCACCCTCTGGGCCACACCGGGCCTGTAACGGGATTACTTTACCTTTACCTTTTTATTTGTTGAAGATCACGATCTTCGAAAAGCTGTGCATTTATTTTTCAGTTCGGTGACGGTAACTGTTGTGCGATTTATTGTCCGGAGAGACAGCAAAGACGTACCTACCAATTTTGAGTAAGCCATGGCTTCCCGACACACAAGGCACTGACTTAACTTGTGACGCGCAGCTTTCAGCGTCATAAATCGCTCGAATTCTGGCCTAGAATTGCGAGTGGTAAATTGAAACATCGTCAACTCTTCAACAATACCGAGGTGCTGATAAATCCTTAGCCCGACCGGGAAGAAAACGAACTCGGAAGCATGTGAGGGACGCGCATTATTTCAACAACATCGAGACGCGAGCTGTCATCGAGTTTTTTTTTCCAGCAAGGCAAGGCGCCGAAGAAAATTCACGCCATTCTGACAGAAATATTATCTTGTTTCCTTCCTGGTCGGGCTAAGGACTTATCAGCACCCCTGTAAATATTGATAGACACCAAATCTTACATCATTTGTACGAAAAATCGAGAATCAAATACTGTTCGCCATGACGCAGTGTTATTGTGGCAATAATCAAATCGGATTTCTCTTCTATTATTAGATAAAAATATTGACAAGTTAGTAGTTACTGCACGTTACTTCGTTCTTTTCTGTATTGTGAGACTGGGGCGTGGTAGTGTGTCGGTAGGAGGGTTGGGGTTGGAGGGTTCCTTGAGGTCGATCAGGAGGAAACAGGGACGTTAGGCAGATCGCAGAAGAAATATTGGCGTTGAAGAGAACTCTCCGAGTTGCAGAAGCCGTCTATAAATAGCATCTTTCTCTTTCTTTTACCGATAATCTGATAACGATGTGAATTATGGTGAAAGTGGGGTTGGAACTGCCGACGGCTTTTAATTATTGTAAGTAACTGGGATCGACTCCAGAACGGAGCTCAGCCATGTTTATTCGACTAATGTTTGGGGGACGTCAACCATCTAGGTCTATTAGACATTCTGAGGACCGTGCATCGTGATATATTCTTATAATAAAACCAAAGAAAATCACTAATTTCTCACATTTATTTTTGGAATAGGATTCCACATGTTTCGGATAGTATCTTTGTCCGTCATCAGGAGTACACACAGCAATACATACAGGTTATTTTGACTGCTTGATAGCAAGCATAACCTGTACGTACTGCTGTGTATACAGTGCTAGACTCCTGATGATTGACAGAGAAACTGTCCGAAGCATGTAGATTCCTATTCCAAAAATAAATTTGAGAAATTAGTGCATCTCGTTGGTTTTATTACAAGAACATCTAGGTCTAGTTGTGCATTCCTTGTGTTCCATTCATTTTAAGGTCTTCAGTGTCAATCAGTCCCCCTTCGTATATAGATCAGGCGTGTTAAAAGACACCTCATCACATTAAAACATAAAATAAATACAAGCTTAGGGTTTCCTTAATCACTTCGCCATGAAGATGTGACTTTGGTGCATTAGTTACCTCTGGGAGGGGGTGTGAGCGGCCCAGCTTCTGTTGTATGGCGGATGAAAATTCCGTGGGCGACTATGGAATTAACTGTCCTTTGCCAGAGATCGAATCTTGGTGCGCGGCTTATAATATTACTGGTAAAACCAACTACAAGTATTTAATAGGCCGGTGGAAAATTTTTAAATGCGTCTTTGATAATTATTCAAGAAATGTTATTATTTCTGTAAAAAGATCGTTATGCTGTTCAAGACGGACTATTTTATTCATTAGTTCTTGAAATACAAACACAACTGGATGCACAACGTTAAGTTGAAATGCCTTGTGTTGAATGCACCTACCCACATTTTCATTTGGCAGCTCTAAACCTCCTCAGTGGATCCTATCCTAAACCAGAGTAATAAATAGACAGCCTACCAGAGGGTGTAACTCCATCGGCCATTACCGGATTCCCCTCATACGACACGAGCTGTTTCACACCCTCCCCCCACCCTACTTTCTAACATTTTGTTAATGTATTTATAGTCTGTTTCTGACCTTTACTTTATTTATGGCCTGTGTAATGTCGTTACCGCTGAGACAATGTAACGTCAGACGGTAAGATTATACTGATCGCGAATTACGAAGGATGTCCTTGGAAGGGATAGTTGCTGTAACGGTCCGTGCCTTGAGAGACGGATGACAACTGTGACCAGTCTGGGCAGGCGAATGCCGAGTCCAGTTTTGAACTCGGTACCTCGCGAATACGAAGCGGAAGCGCTAACCATGCGACCATAATATTAAACTAAATCAACTGTAGTCAGAGGTACCGTGGTTCGACTTCCGGCACTGGCAAGATTTTTCTATCTTCTACAAAAAGCTCAGATTTGTTTTGGAGACCAAACTGCCTCCCCTTCAATGGGTACCACGGCTCTTTTCTCAGGGGTGAAGCAGCCGGGGCGTAAACTTGATCACTCCCCTCCATCTAAGTGTCAAGTGGGATAAGTGAAGCTTTGTCCCCACCCTTTCATACGCCCTCATGTTGTATACAGAGAAAACTTTACCTGTATTTCTATATTATCGAGCTTCCAAGTGGCCGCTTTCAAATGGTTTTCCTACCAGAATTATGCGTTACATTCTTCTGTCCGCTGAGACCTACAGTACAAGTCCACACCATCTGTTCTCAACACCACACACTTCGGTTTATGTATTATTTAAAAAAATTATCATGTCTGCAAGGGCACTAATTTTATTTTCTCTCTCTTTTTAGGTGAGTACACCATTACCACGCCTGGCGTATAATTAGTTGGCTAAAGTGATTTCATCTACCTGCGTAAGTAAACATTTTGTTCTTGAAAGAAGAGAAAAATTCGCACCTTTGGTTCTACAGCGCAATTAAGTGTAGTAGCTAACAAATTAGTTGGAGGAAGGACATCGGAATGTGTGTGGGCCGTTGTCCAAATACAGGTCCAAGCCTCTAGATGAATAAAAAGCTGACTAATAAAATTCGAGATGGGGATAAATCGATGTACCGAAGTGGTGTAATATCAGGCCTACGTGAAACGTCTTAGTTACGCCACTAACGATATGGCGCGCAGTAGTGTAAACAGTAGAACGAATATCAATACCTTTACTGGCTGTGGAGATGCGCCTGAAATTTATTGTACGTTTTCATGACTCGCTTTAAACGTACCTGACTCTGTATTTATTCTTCTGTGCCTAGTCTCTGTGCCGTCTGTGGGTTCGAATGCAGAAAACATGACCTTCCTTAATTAGATATCAGCGTTTAGGAGTCCTTGTGACACTTTTTTTAATTACTATAATGGCCTTTTAAAGCCATGCGGTTACTTGACTTAGCACCAGGCTTTACCATTGAAAAAGTCTGCATGGAGCTTTCATGGCATCTGTGTGTTCTGTATGGATCTCAAAACAAACAGAGACTTTGACTTTATACAGCATTAACAGACTGTTTTTGTACAACCGAAGTTGAGAGTGTTTACAGCTCGGTGCCCACTGAGACCTTATGCAAATCCATCTTTAAAGAGTTAGCTGTGACGTAACTGTGAATCATATTCCAATTCCTGACAGGGACAGATCGCTTACTGTGCCAGTACGTCCTGACCAGCTCTGTAGCTTATCCAGCAGGTGTTGAGGGGGGAGGGAGAAATGTAGATGATTTTAATGATTAAAGCTCAAGAAGTAACAGTCAAAGGAGAGAGCACTAAATGTATACTTGTAGGTTATAACATCACGTTTTTGTCGATCTTCACTTAACATTCAGGTGACCGTGCACCGTGATAAATTCTTATAATAAATCCAATTAGATGTACTAATTTCTCAAATTTATTTTTGGAATACAATTCTACATGTTTCGGACAGTTGCTTTGTCCATCATCAGGAGTTGATGGACAAAGCAACTGTCCGAAACATGTAGAATTGTATTCCAAAAATAAATTTGAGAAATTAGTGCATCTAGTTGGATTTATTATAAGTAGAATTCCACTTACCAGTTCACAGATGTGCAACAATGACGCAGTGAATATCCCAGTGCATGGCACATTTGTATTAAAGGTCAGTGCATAAATTTTTTAGCTTGGCGGGAGTAAGTGTATCTGCAGTAGGTTCTATCCTTCCAACAAATTTTGGCAAAGTACTGGACTCTAAACAGCTCATGTTATCTGCTTCCAGAAGAAAAATGGTTTGAGGTCAGAGGAACGAGATGGTCAAGTGATAGACCCGCCCATACCAATCCACGTCCATAGAGTTTTTCGATGTAAGAGATCTTGCCCGAATTGCAGTGTAAAAATGTAGGCGCTCCGTCTTGCAAACAGAACGTTCCTTTCTCCGTAACGGGACGGCACGATGAGTTTTTTCAACACGTCGAAGTACACTGCAACTGTCAGAGTGCATTCGGCGAAACTTTTCGTTTTGTTGAAACACAAACAGCGGGAAACTTGGGACTCACCTTTAAAATGTAGCTTCAATCACTGCCTGCGAATTGCCCCTGCCCCAAATTCTAATGTTATGTAGGTTAACGTGGCCGGGCCGATGGAGAATGGCTGCATCGCTAAACAAAATTTTGGTTGTCAATTTCTTTCATAGATCTTTGCTTTTGAGTGTCACAGCAACGCGCATTGCCATCTTCGTTGTTACGGGCTGTTACACGCTGCAATAGTTACGATATTTTACTGTTTAATTTGAAACTAATTGCTGAATTTTGTGCATTGTCCTTCGGAATTTTCCTTAGCTTCAGAGGACCGGTCGTTTATCGGGGCTTTTCCCTTTACAGATAGAACCTGCCACATTGAAAATTGACAGCGCTTGTGTATGGACATATTCGTCGATGTTTCTCTGCCAGACTTCTTACGAAATTACTTTCTAACTGCAACCACAAGTTTCGATTGTGTTACAGAGCATACACTCGGCTTTCTGCATTTGAGATGCCATTTTCCACAAATTCGCTGTTGAACCCACTGGTGACAGGACATGGAAATGAAAGTGGAGCGATTTAAAACTTGTTCTTACTTCCCACCCGAATAAGTTTTTTGTTTTCATTCCTCTCCTTTTAATTTTATGGTCAGTAGAGAAAAAGGTACAGTGGTCCCGTCACAGGCCTGGTGTGGCCCAGAAGGTGGGTAGAGGTATAGCTCTACTCTTCCATGACCGCGGCACTAGAAGGAGGTGAGTGGTCAGCAGCACGACCCAGCCACACTTTACCCCCGGGAAAGACCCGGTACTCATTTTACAGGAGGCTGGGTGGGCCCCAGGGCCGGTCTGGACGGGCGGAAAATCTCGTTCCCACAGGGATTCGATTCCGGACCATCCAGCCCGTAGTCAGTCGCTATACCGACTGAGCTACCGGGCCCACAATTTTATAGGCAGTATTAATTAAAATTGCCCACATTTCGCATGATTACTCTGCATTTATGAATGCTTCGATCAGAAGATGCCAAGAAAAATATTTTATGTGCAATATTTATTTCCCGTGAAGCCCAAAAGGGAAAAATCTCGTAAGAACTTTTACACCTCATATATATTTCATAACGTGTTGAAATGTTTTATAAATAAGCTTCTCTATTGAAGGGGCCAGATTGTTACATTGTAACATTGCCAGGGCACTGGTTTGTACACAGTACGTGAATTAATTGAAAGCGATTCGTTTTCATTTGTATCATGTGCGCGTTGTTGATGGTCTTAGCGTTTCAAATTGTTACAGACGTTATTAACTTTTGTACCGTGACAAGAGTTGGTTACATTCTTGTTGTCACATGCACGGGTAGTCTGTCCTTGTCTGTCATTGCTTATTCGTCGTCACGTTTTGGATCTGGAGAGTGAGCCATTATATTTAGTTGGCAAGGGGAATTAATTGCCCTTTGCGTACCGCAGTCAGTTGATAGACTAATGTAGCGTCGCAAGTATCGCACGGTTAAAGCCGCTTCCAGGTGTTGTTGGTGTGCCACAATCGCGAACTAGGAGCCAAAGTGGACTTTCATATAGATTTTAGAGAGAATGTGTCGATGTACTTGTATCGTAGTCCATAGTTTCCTTGACAACGCAGGTAAGGTCTCGTGCCTCCCATAGCGTACGGCACCTAGTCTTCATGACAAATTTCATCAGGTCATGTGGCTGCCGTAGCACACAGTATATAGTTGCTATGGTTACTCAGGGAATGTCAGGTGGTTTCTGTGGCCTACGGTACACATTTGTCTTGACAGTTCTGTTTAAGTCTCGTGGCTCCAATAGAGTATGTAGCTGTCATTGCAGCTCAGGTCAAGTCTCGTGGCTGAAATAGATTCTAGTATGTAGCTGTCATTGCAACTCATGTCAAGTCTCGTGGCTCCAGTAGATTAGAGTATGTAGCTGTCATTGCAACTCAGGTCAAGTCTCGTGGCTGAAATAGATTAGGGCATGTAACTGACACTGCAACTCAGGTCAAGTCTCGTAGCTGAAATAGATTCTAGTATGTAGCTGTCATTACAACTCAGGTGAAGTCTGGTGGCTCCAAAAGATTAGGTAGGTGCCATCGCATCTCATATCAAGTCTCGTGGCTCCCAATCCTAGTAATACGTATTTGTCGGTGACCTCAGATCAATTCTCGTTGCTCCCATAGCCTGCGTTAGGCCTACACAGTTGCTGCGACGACTTTAATCGTCTCTTGGCTTCCATAGTTCAGAGTACGTTGTTGCATTGGCAAATCAGATGAAGTCTCTTGGCTTCTGTAGCCTGTAGCACACAGTTGCCATGACAACTTTCATTCGGTCTCGTGGCTCTCATAGCTGACAGTACACACTTTCTGTGGCAAATCGTCAAATCTCATACCTCACGGAGTCAAGGGTACACGCTGACCATGACAACGCTCACCAGGTCTATTGACTGCCATAGCTAACACTATCATACCGATCGCATGCATGTAACTCACTTGTGGAATCTTCATCATCACCGCTGTGAGGAACTCAAATAACCTACTTATTGTCTTCATAATCCTCCTCCAATTTTGATCCTTCCCTGCTTCTCTCTCGACCGTTCCTGCTGTTTCTTCCCCACCGCGTAACCACTCTCTTCCTTCTCCATCCTCACCTCTTGTTCCCAGCTCCTTTTTGCCACGTAATCTCTGTTTTATCTGTATTTTCAATTGCTTTCTTCTCTTGTCATTTCAATTTCTCATTGAGGGGTTTTATATTATACCATTTTCACTTTTCCATTCTATTTCCTCATCTTTACCTATTGATTCCTGTACTTCTCTAATTCTGTTCATTTCTGAAAGTATTTTATGCTATCATCTTCCTCCTCCTCGGTATAATCCCAACATTCATCCTTGTTTCTCTTTCACCACTCATCATCCTTCATTTCCACTTCCTCACATCTTGCAGTTCCTTCCTTCTCTCCTTAACATGCGGTTTCTTCTTGTTTAAATTTGTTACTTCTGTTATTTCTCCACTAACCCTTTTCTAAATTGTATTTCTTTTATTACATTCCTTAACATCTTACGCCCTCTACCGTTGCCTCTCCTATTCCATTTCTCTCGTTCTGTCACTCTCACTTTTCCTTTCTTTTCGAAAACTTCGCATTTCTATACATTTCTGTCACTGTCATTGCTTAGCATTTCATGTCAAGCAGTGACCTGTGCACACACATGAATGCGTGTCGCTTGTATTCACGTCCTTATTTCCGCGCACGGAGGGCATATAGAACCATTGTATTGCTTTGGCTTAATATCGCTGATGGCCTGTCTTCTTTCTCCACCATCATCTTGTCACAGCCCTGTTTGAGTTTGTCAGTATTGTTCTGAACGTAGGAACATGTTCGAAATGACCTTGAAAAACGTGTTATTCTGTATCGATAAAAACCCTTCTGTAGTCATTCCCAATATGAAATTATATAGTCCACCCTTCCCCCATTTTACCGCCAGTGTCTGATATTTATTCGGTACACAACAGAGACCTGTAATTGAACTCGAAATTTGAAAAAAATTAGAAACGAAGGGAGTTAATTAGGCTACACGATTGTTGCACTAAACAGTTATTAGTCGCTTATAAACTTCTTGCTGTGTAGTTGAGATGCAGTGTGTTATCTGTGAGGTATTAACTATTTTTGTATGTAATTTAAATCTGTAACTTTTGTGTGCAAGCTACCTTTGTCAGAAGGACGAGCGGGAATATCCTGCACATCTACAGAACAGTAAATTTGCTCTCCCCATAACAATAAACGTATATTCACAGCTACATTTGCGGCTTATTATCTTCTTTTTAGACGTAAAATGGTTAATAATAATATGTGTAAGTTTGCAGCAATGTATTCTTAAGCAATTCGCAAAGAAACAACCACGTTGTGAACATATGCTTAGCACTTTAGTTTCATATGCTGTACTCACGGTTTCGAATTAGGCTACGACCACTTCATTGTGGGGACCACGGTGGCACAGTTGTTAACGTGCTGTGCTACAAATCCGAAGGTCGCTGGTTAGATCCCAGCTGATGTCGTTGGAATTTTTCATTGACATAAAATCCTTCCTATCGCACTATGGCCCTGGGGTCGACTCAACTTCTAACAGAAATGAGTACCAGGAGCATTTTCTGGGGTAAAGGCGGTCGGTGCGTAAGGCTGACAACATTATCACCATCCTGTACCGTTGTAATGAAATCTGGGAGCCCTAACTTCCTGCAACCCTCTGGGCCACCCCAGGTCTGTAATGGGACTGCTTTTACCACTTCATTGTACGTTCTTTCAAATCCATTATTTGTTAATCAACGAAACATTCTACACGAGCTGCTGAGAGTGTGGACAAATAGATAAGAGAACTCGGTGCACCCTATTTCCTGATACCGCATGTTGCGCTGTGCTGGTAGCGCTTTTGTTTGAAATTCGGGAGGTCTTCGAGTGGCTCGTTACCATGAAAAATTGTCGAAGTGCACCAGACAGTGCCACCATGGCATGGCCACTAATGAAACATGTGTCATTACGGTTGATCAATTTGTATGTATCAGTCATATTCAAGTTTGCAACTTGACAGGCAGACAGATGCCTACAGTTAATACAGGACGTTTTGAAGAAAGAAGCACGTTTCTGGGAACGTGTGAAACACAGAAAGCTGAAGTTGGAAAACAGAAGAGAAGATATATGTGTATTTAGTATTCTAGCGAAAAGGCTAGAGATAAACCCGAGGGATGTGTTCGACATTAAAATGGATGATAAACGTCACGGGAATGGGTAAGATTTGAAATTCTCACATTTTTATGGAATACGACGCCGTGCGGATTTGTATATAAGTACCAACTTTTAATGAGGGGTAATTGTTGCCTCCTCCTTCAAAATACACAAATGTACGAGTAATTAAATGTTTACCGAAATATTGAAGACGGACGGTAGATGAAAGTGGCCAAAGTCGTATTCATTAACGGACTGTGAAACTGTCCAGTCAATGACGCAACAGCCCCTAGTGGGCTAGGGCCTCCTCATTATTGAGGCTTCACTATCACACTCAGACACACCACACTCGGTAGAACCTCTCTGGACGAATGATCAGCCCGACGCAGAGACAACACAACACAATCAAGAGACGAACGTTCATGCCCCCGGCGTGATTCGAACCCACAATCCAAGCCGTCAAGCGGCCGCAGACACACGCCTTAGACCGCGCGGCCAACGCGATCGATCTGTGATACTGTTAGTAGCGTTAAATCAACGGGTTCTGTTGCCAGGGGCGATTAAGCAAATGTCAAATCTCAGGCTATTATTAAGTTGATACTAAGGTGCCTTCTTGGAACTGGATGAAGAGATGTGAAATGCAAAGTGTAATGCCAAGTGTCGGTTGGGTGTCAGAAGTTTAAAAACTTCTTGTAGTATTTCATCTATCTATATCTATCTATCTATCTATCTATCTATCTATCTATCTATCTATCCATCCATTCATATATATATATATATATATCAGTTGCTAAATGGTTAAACCAACAAAATTGCCAGTGTATAAGGAAAATCCTGAACAGTATAATACACGTAGTATTAAGGATTTTCCTTTTACTTTCTCCATTTTGTTAGTTTAATCATTCAAAACTATTTGTTAAAGCGTTTTGAATTTTCTTGTTTGACATGCTTACATTTTGGTTGTGTGGACTCTTAAAGAAAGGTTTCGTGTGTATTTACATAAATTGACATTCTGTAGTTTATCATTTGTTTACTCGCCATGACCAACACAAAAATTTATGAAGTTTCGAATTTTCTTGGATGTGATGCTTTTTCGTCCAAGAATCTTAGTGCCTTCTTCTTTAGTGTCAAGCAGCCCAAGAAGTACTTCCCAGGAAACTTAAGTCTGTTATGCTAGTCTAGAATCTTGTAAAAAAAAAATGTATCTAGAACCTATTTAAATACCAGTTGTGATTTTCGCTGATGACTGGAATTGTGCTTGAATGTTCATTTAATTAGCCTACCAACTAACGCACATACATAAAATTTCACATTAAAACACTTAAAATCGCTCCAACATGTTTCGATCCTAAGATCAACTTCAGGGAGCTACACTGTTCCTTGCCGAAGTCAAATTTTTTTAAACATTCGCTGATTACTTTCCTTATATTAACAGGGTACTGTGGCAGCAAGGAACAGTGTAGCTCCCTGAAGATGATCTTAGGATCGAAACATGTTGGAGCGATTTTAAGTGTTTTAATATAAACTTTTATGTATGTGCATTAGTTTGTATGCCAGTTAAATGACTCTACAAAATGCACGGCGCAACGATAAAGATACTTGAATGTTCAGTTTAATCTCGGATCGAAAGTACCTGCTACTTGACGGAGTTTTCTTGTAGACATTTAGCCTAATTCATGAGTGATGCTAGGCACTGGAGCTCTAAGTTTTGATGCTATACACCTCACGTCGTAAAGTAGCATACCTTATTTTATGTTGGATACTTTTAAAGAAACAATCTCTCGAAAAGCATTGTTTCAATCTTTTTAAGACATGAAGCATCTGAGTCCACCACAGACAGAGGAGCTGGTCTGCAGATGATCATATTTTTCACCTCTCGCAATGTTTTTAAGAAATGGGGAGAAAGAAAGCGAGAACGTGAAGTGATGGCAGAAGCGGGATTTGCCCCCTTAGGTTATTTATTGTTACGGGTTAACGCCATATCCAGACATCTCCCCTTGCTTGTTATATCAGGGTTGGAATTTTATTATAATCTACAATACCACAGAGCTCCCCCCAACCCCCCCCCCCCTTTTCTTTTGTTACAGCTTCATTTTCCACTATTTCGGTAAACATTTGGAGGTTGCGGCTTATGTTAATCTGACACCAGTGTCCGCGCGGTTTAAAATTCTCAAATTCTTTCCCCGCTCAGATACTGGGATGCTGGGTTTGAAAGCCCACTTGAGGATATCTTTATGTTTCACATATTGCACGGCGCTTGTTAGAGGAAGAGGTTTAAATTTCTTTATTGAAGGCGGTCATTGTTTGAATTATGCTTCGGACGTAAGAAGTAAAGAAAATTTGTCTCTGTTCTTGTGATTATAAACCTTGTTTGGTGTTAACATGTGTGAGAATAAATACTGAAACTTTTATATTCGTGGTTCGGTACATCGTAATTCTACGTTGAAGAAATCCAACGAGATGCAACTGTATGCAGATATTTATTTACTGCTAAATATATTTATTTACTTATTTAGCAGTAAATAAATATCTGTATACTGTTGCATCTCGTTGGATTTCTTCAACCTAAATACCGAAACGTCGTACGTAGAAGCAGTGCCGTCCGTGTCCAAAACGGTGTGTCCTCTAGAATATTTCAACAAACCAAGTCAAAAATTTGAGGTGTGTCATCCCCGTTGTGTGTAGAAAAGACTAATGGTGAGGTAAATATCAGTCGTGAAACCACAACTGTGGTAGTATGGATTTATGATGGTATTTAATAGCAAAAAATACCTACATGTTTCGGCCAATAGCGGTCATCTTCAGGTTATTACAATTTTGCTCAAAGAGTATAATATATATGCATATATTGCGATAAGATATGATACTCTTTGAGCAAAATTGTAATAACCTGAAGATGGCCGCTATTGGCCAAAACATGTAGTTATTTTTTGCTATTAAATACCATAATAAATCCATACTACTATAGCTGTGGTTTCAGAACTAATATTTACCTCACAATTAGTCAAGTCAAAATTGTTGAAATTAAACTTTAAACGGAACTTTGAGAATAATGTGCCTGTTGTATAAAGCACAGAGTTTGGATCTAATGCACCGGTTATGTAAATCAAAAGATCTGGAACTAATATGCCTTCTTTCATTTGAAGCAAATTATTTGGAATTGGTGTACCTGCAACAACAAGCAAAGGAATTAGAATTAATGATCCTATCACATAACGGACGGTACTTGGGACTAATATCATCATAAGAACAGTCCGAACTGGGAAACTTTGGCGTCGCGTAGAAAGTTATCACGCATATGTGCTCTCTTCAAAGCGTACTCTGGGGAACGCGCGTGGAAGCCTATTGGTGACAGATTAGAACAGCCACACTATCTGAGCAGAGTAGATCATGAAAGGAAAATTAGGAGTAGGAGGCAAATGACGGATATAGGGAAATATTCTTTTGTAAATAGGACCATCCAACACTGGAACCAGTTACCGGCAGAAGTGTTATGAATTCTCCCCAGCAAACCAGTAACTTTTAAAAAGAGGCTAAGGAAAGTGATAATTGAGTGGAATTAAAAGGAAGTAAAGTGTGCTGGAAATCATCGAAAAGTGTAGGGAAGCGGTGTCTAGTGAAGTGAAAAGTCTAAAGTGAAGTGAAAAGTTATCTAACGTGGAGGGTAGCGAAGTGCAATAAAGTGAAGTGAAGTGAACGAAGCAAAGTAAAGTGGAA
>Ga0123353_10010408_pt1 | contig 12965 bp, 12 predicted proteins | sample TergutLab28metaG_3_FD_92763 | JGI IMG/M metagenome (GOLD analysis project Ga0123353, IMG submission 92763) | Labiotermes labralis P3 segment gut microbial communities from Petit-Saut dam, French Guiana - Lab288 P3 | ecosystem: Host-associated > Arthropoda: Insects > Digestive system > Gut ...
GGGCACGGCTGAATCCAACAGTCAACCCCAAGAATCGGTGGACCTTACCCATCCATTCCTGGTTACGTTTCGCAAGGTATTCATTAACCTCTACGATATGTACGCCTTTACCTTGCAAAGCGTTTAAGTAACAAGGGAAAATACTTGTAAGCGTTTTACCTTCACCGGTTTTCATCTCGGCAATCCGGCCTTGATGCAGGGCAATACCGCCAAGGATTTGGACATAAAACGGCGTCTGCTTCAAAACGCGTGTAGCGGCTTCACGAACACAGGCAAATGCGTCTGGCAGTATCCTGTCCACGCTTTCGCCGCCTTTAAGCTGTTGTTTGAATTGGTCAGTGCAGGCGCGCAATTCCGCGTCTGTTTTATTCTTATAAGTTTCCTCCAAAAGCACGACACGGTCTGCGATACGGCGCAAACGGCGTACATGGCGGGTATTGTCTGATGAAAAAAGTCCCATAGCACCATTATATCACTTATTACAAGATTATCAACGTGAATTTTGCGCAAATTTTCGTCGCATTTTCACTTGATTTTTGTTCGAATTCTGTATATAATATAAATATGGAAACAGCCAAACGTGAACAATTTAGGTTGAACGTAATTCAGTACGTAGATTTTCTGCTGAAAACTTGCAGCGAACTTGCAATAACTGCTAATGGCGCAACAGCGTATTTCACGCCTGAAATGTCTGACCAAGAATACTTGGAGAGCATTCCAGGTCTTTGGGAAAGTATTTTACAATCACAGAGAGATTATCACAGCGGAAAAGATAAGGGCACACCTATGCGCGGACGCACTCTTGAACAGTTTATCGCAGAGGAATGCGACGATGTATGAAATAATCTATCTAAAGAAAGCAAAGAAAGATTTACCACTTTTAGCTCAAAATAAAGCATGGCTTGGCAAGGCGAAAGATCTAATAGAAATAATAAAAGTTAATCCGTATCAAAACCCACCGCCGTACGAGAAATTAAAAGGCGACAAAGGCGATATGCTTTCGCGCCGTATAAATGACCAACATCGTCTTGTTTACGAAGTGAACAAAACAGTAAAAGAAGTTATAATACACAGCCTTTGGTCGCACTACGAATTTTAAAATTCCCCCTTTCGCAAAGGGGGCGATACACAAAGACCAGAACGATAAACAAGGGTAGGGTTTTTTATGAATTTTTATTGTGAAAACACTTGACTAATTGGAAAATATAGATACAATATATTATATATAATCCTCTTGGGTGCTCTTTTAAAAGGCCGAAAGGCCGAAAGGCCGAAAGGCCGAAAGGCCGAAAGGCCGAAAGGCCGAAAGGCCGAAAGGCCGAAAGGCCGAAAGGCCGAAAGAGAGGAAAGGAGGTTTTTTTATGGGAGTTTACGACAGAGTAAAAGCGGCGGTTGGATATACGTATGGTATAGACAACGCAAGACAAGATGTTAGAAATACGTTTGAAGCCGCCTTGGCGGGCAAGAAAAGTGATGTGCAACTTGAAAAAGATTTAGTAAGTTTTGCCGAGAAACTTGCGAAAAATCCCGAAACAACTGCCAAACATGCAGAGGCTTTCAAGAATGAAATAGCGGCTCAGGCTGAAAAATTGAAAGATGGATTATCAAAAAAGATTGAAAAAGCAAAAGAAAAGCAAAAAGATTTAACGGCACGAAATGACCTGCTTACCAAGACTGAGGGAGAAGTTAAGGTGGTTGCAACTGCGCATCAGCAGCGAAAAGATGAACTAAAGGATTTAGAAGGAAAAATCAAAGATTTGGAAAGGGGATTGTAAAAATATGGACAGCGAAAAAAAAGCAGCGTTTGACAAACTTGATGGCATAATTAAAGCTTATTGTGCAAGTTTAAAAGACGACAAAGACTTTCAAGCACTTCAAAGAATAGTTGCAACACAGAAAGGCATCGACGACGAAATTAAAATTGTTGTTGACGATATTATTGAAGCGGTAAACGACACAATGAAAAACGGCGGAGACCTCCGCGCCAAAATAACAGCGATATTATTGCGGGATTAAAACCTGCCGTCAGACGTGACGAGATATGTATGATGCTACATAAAACACCAAAATCCGCACACCTTACCCATAATTTCTCGCTCCATTTTTGTTAGTCTTAAACTGTGACATTTCGCAGGACCCGCGCCAAACAAGTAAAGTTTGTTTTAAACCATGCCTTCGCATTTGCGGCGATTTTGGTTTTTACCTTTGCACAAATTGATTTAAAGATTTCACCATTTGCTTTGGCTTTCTTGTTCGCGTGCTTCTATATGCCCGTAAACAAAATTGCGGTGACGGTATTTGCTTTTCTATGTTCACTTTTTGTTTTCCAAGTACGCGAAGATTTGTTCTGTGCGCTGTTTTCTTGCGCGGTGTTTTTGTGTTTTGCATTCACCATGCCTAAGTTACGTGCACGCTTCGGCACGCGTAAAAAATGGCAGAAATTTAAATTGGAATATGTAATTTTGATTTTTACTTATGTAATATCAAATTTGTTAAATGTGGTTTTTTCGTATGGCGTTGCGGTTGAATTATATCAAAGCTTAATTTCGGTTTTGGTGGGCAGCGTGTTTTTGATGGCGTGCATTGTATTTATAGCGGCGGCGCGCACCAGGCGGGCAAAAATCCCGTGGACGCTTGACCAAAAGATTTGTCTTGGCATCTTTGTAATTGCTTTTGCTCTTGGATTGGGTGGATTCAACAGCGTGGTTTTTAGCATTCACAAATTCGCCGCGGTTTTTGTAATCTTGGCAGCCGTTGCTTGGTTCGACGCCAAGGCGGCAGTTATTATGGGTGTCTGTTTTGGCTTGGGTCTGGCATTCATAGACTTAGACTTAAGTCATGTAGCCGTTTTTGCACTGCTTGCGCTTGCTGCGGGTTCGTTTAAAGCACGTTATCGGTTCTATAGTGTTATTGCGTTACTTGTAACCGATTTGACACTGTATTTTTATTTCGAGGCATATTGGGGAGTGCCGTTACTTTGGGTGATGCTACCCACGATTCTGGCGTGCACCTTGGTATTAATTTTGCCTAAAGCACTTGCAAGGTATTTTGATTTTTCACGCATGCAATTAAGCGGATATCTTGTGAGTAAAAACACCATCAACCGAAATAGGGCCGGGATTTATGGGCGTTTGAACAATTTGTCCGGTGTTTTCAACGAAATGCAACACATATATAAGGGGCTAATACAAGGAAGCATTCCCGCGGAAGACAGCGCGAAAATGCTTGCAACCACGATATTCGAAAATGTATGCGACAGCTGCCCTAATAAGCGAACCTGTATGCGTGATGCCGTTTCCACCGTGGAAGTCAAGGAAGGAATTCAAAAACTTGGGTTTATCGGATTACAGCGGGGCGCAGTGAACTTTTTGGATTTACCAAGCTCTATGTCCATGAAATGCACGCGCCTAAGTTCCGTTTTAAATATTGCCAATAACTATGTCGAGCGAATTAAGGCAAACGAAAAGAACAGCCGCAATCTTGATGCAAGTAAAGTACTTATGGCAGGGCTATTATCCGGTATAAGCAAGTTGTGCCGCACATTTGCGGAAGATGCTTGCGCCAGCGTAGTTTTCGATATTGACAGGGCGGAGCGGATTAAGGACGAATTATTGCAATATGGTATAGCGGCAAGCGATTGCCTAATAACCAAAGCGGGACTGAATGAATACAACGTCAGCGTGCTTGTAAGTCGCGTGGACGCACAAAAAAAAGAAATAGAAACAGCAATAAGCAAAATCTGCGGTCACAAAATGCAAGTCGACGAAATCGTGGACGGCGAAACCGCAGGCTTTTCCATTGTGACGGTAAAGACCGCACCACGATTCGCGCTGACATTCGGCGTGGCGCAAGTTGCCAAGAATTTCAATCCCAAGTGCGGCGATACGTTTTCATTCCTTAAGATAACCAACGAAAAAACCATGATGGCATTGTGTGACGGAATGGGCGCGGGCGAACGCGCGGAACGGGCCAGTGTGCTAGCTTTATCCTTGGTGGAAAACTTTTACAAAGCGGGCTTTCCAAACGAAATAATTATGACAAGCGTCAACCAGTTACTTACAATTACCGGCCAGGAAGTTTTTTCCGCCCTGGACGTCGCGGTATTCAACCTAACAGACGGCTGTGTCAACTTTGTAAAAGTAGGCGCCTGCGACGGATTTATTAAACGTACCCGCGACGTAGAGGTCATTGAAGCGGGCAGCCTCCCATTAGGCATAGTGGAAGAAATGTCACCCAAAATCACGCGCGCGGTACTGTCCAACAACGACATGGTAATCCTTTGCAGCGACGGAATATGTGACGGTTTTGGCGACCGTGTGACACTTGCCAACTATATTAATAATTTATCATATGAAACACCGCAACAATACGCCGACGAAATCATCCGCGAATGCCTCAACCGCACCAGCAAAATCGCCACCGACGACTGCACGGTGCTGGTCGCACGCGTCGCGGAGCGGTGACTGTGTATTGCCGGAAATCGTAGGGGCGGGTCTCGTGCCCGCCCTGTACAATAACAGGGCGGGCATGAAACCCGCCCCTACGTTTGCGAGGGCGGCATCCCCACGAAAAACAGATCGCGGTTGTCGCCGTTTGCCCAAACCCAATACTCGTTTTCCGGATTCCAATAATCCTGGAACAGGCTGTTGCTTGAAATCCAGATTCGGGTTATCGTTTCTTTTATGTTGTCAAACGACGTTGGAGATGTTTGTACCATGCTTGTGGAGGTTAAATAGAGGTTCTTCAATTTTTTACAATCTGAAAACATATAAGCATCAATATAAGTCAAATTCGGCGGCCAGATAATTAATTCAAGGGTTGTGCAATTCCTGAAAGCCGATTGTTGTATTGTCGTAATTGAATTTGGCAAATTAATATCCGTAAGCGCGGTGCAGCCTTGGAATGCTCCGTCATGTATTTCTGTAATTGTTTCCGGCAAAGTAATTTTTGTGACTTTTTTGAAATCTTTAAACGCGTTATAGCTTATTATGGTAACCGCCTTACCATTGTGTGTGGCGGGAACTGTGATTTCTGTGCGGTCTTTCCAATCAGGGTTACCGCGGAAAGTATAACTGCCGTCAGGGTTCGCCAAAAAAGCGTTATAAGGCGGTTTCTTTTCCCATGTCAAAATAATTGGTAAGGCAATAGCCAGTATAACAATCACCGGCACAAGGATAATCGCCCAGAATTTAGGCGTTCTAAGGGGCGAAACAGCCTTTTTAAAGTGTTTGGGATTCAATTTTGTTAATTTGTCCATATTTGTTTGACAGTATACCACAAAAATCATATAATTGCAACATGTCGGCAAAAAAACAACCAACTAATAAACCCACCGGGGTGAATAAAGGAATAAAAGAAGGTATAGACCCCTCTGAATTCAAAGGCCGCGTTATATGTAAAAAATGCGGGAAAGACATCGAATTTACAAAGGGCAGCACGTTACACTTGAAATGCCCGCGCTGTCAAAGCAAAGTCGAACGCGATTTAAAAGCCGAAAACAAAGAGGCCGAAAAAATTATTAAATATGATATTCTACGTCGCGCCAAAAAATATTCTTTGCAATTCGGCTTTGTGCTGACGTGCATCGCCATTGCTTATAATATTGTCGGATATCTTACGGAGTGGTTTGGGATGGGCCCAACGCATTGGTGGCTTGGATTAATGTCGATACCCATTGTGTTACTCAGTTTCGCATTCACACGCATAACCCGCCTAAAGAGCGCCAGTAAGAAATACCGCTTCTTCGCATGGCTGGCGCTTATCCTAAATATCGTTGCAGTACTTGTAATAGTAATAACCTCGGTGCCATACCTTAGCGAAAAGTTGACAGAAGCGTACGAGAAAATTAATATATAACATGAAAAACCTTGATTGTACCCCTTCGGAACGAAGGAGTGGCACCAAAGGCGACGTGGTAGGGAATTCCCCTTCGCGTGCGAAGGGGTGCCGCGCCAGCGGCGGGGTAGGTCTCTTCGCAGATTTACCATACAACAAACTTTTAAAAGAGCGCGCCCGTGAATTACGCAAAGCAGGAAATCTAGCGGAAGTTTTATTATGGCGAGAACTTAAAAACAGAAAATTGCTTGGGTTGGATTTTACAAGACAAAAAGTAATTGGTAATTTCATTGTCGATTTCTTTTGCGCAAAGAAAAGAGTGGTTATTGAAGTCGATGGGGGCAGCCACAATCAAAAAGTTGAACAAGACAAAGAACGTGATAATTATATGGAAGCACTTGGATTGACAATCATAAGGATATTAGATAGTGATGTGAAACGGAATTTGGGAGGGGTTGTTAAGTTTTTGACGGCGCAATTGGCATGAGATTCCCTACCCCGTCACGCGCAAGATGTGTATTACTTTTTCGGTGGTTTGTCGGGCGCGTGCCACCCCTTCGCACGCGAAGGGGAATTTTTATGAACTCGGGACACGTTAATTCAGTTTAAAAGGAATTTTTTGTTGCAGAATTTAATTAATACATAGTATGCTTTTAATATGAAAAACCTTGATTGCATTAATCGTTTAATAAATTGTTTCACGCGCTTGCCGGGGGTGGGCTATAAATCGGCGGAGCGGTACGCGTATAAAATCGTGGAATCCGACCCTCTATATATAGAAGAGTTTTGCACCACAATGAAAGAGGTCAAAAGCAATGTAAAGTTTTGTGATATCTGCGGCAATTTCGCGGACAAAACAAGATGTAAACTGTGTGAAACTCGTAAAGGGGAGGCAGTCGTCTGTGTAGTCAAAGACCCGCGCGACGTTATAGCAATTGAAAAGAGCGGAGCGTTCCGCGGCACATATCATGTGTTACACGGAGTGATTTCACCGCTTGATAAAAAAGGACCGGACGACATCAACCTGAAAAGTTTAATGGTTCGTATCCGCGAAGAAGGAATCAAAGAAGTCATTATAGCCACCAACCCCGACGTCGAAGGCGAAGCCACCGCAAATTACATCGCAATGCTAGTCAAGCCATCCGGCGTCAAAGTCACGCGCATCGCACAAGGCCTTGCGCTCGGCACAAATTTGGAATACGCCGACGAAGTGACGCTAAGTTGTGCTATCAATAATAGGGTAGTTTTGTAAGTAAAAACGTTTTGAGTAAAGAGCAAAAACAGTTATAATAAATCACACTGCAACTAAAAAGGAGACAAACAAAAAAATGACAAAAGCAACAGTAAGGGAGCTAAAAGAACTTAAAGGCAAGCGGGTTCTTATAAGAGTCGACCACAACGTCCCGCAAGAAGATAACGGACAAATAACAGATGACACACGGATTCGTGAGAGTCTTTACACAATTCGGTATTGCCTTGATAAAGGCGCGCGTGTAATTCTGTGTACACACCTTGGTCGACCAAAAAGCAAAGCCGACACACAATATACGGTCAAGCCTGTGGTAGAACGTTTGCGCACGTATCTTGAAGGCGTTAAAATTACAATGGCGAAAGATTGCATCGGACCCGAAGTCGAAGCGTTGATAGCCCAACTTAAAAACGGCGAAGTTTTGTATTTGGAAAACGTCCGTTTCTATAAAGAAGAAACAGATAACGACCCGGCGTTTGCAAAAAAATTAAGCAAGCTTTGCGACTATTACATAAACGATGCATTTGGTGCCGCACATCGTGCGCATTCTTCAACCGAGGGCATTGCAAAATACGTCCCTGCCGTTGCCGGGTTCCTTATGGAAAAAGAAATCAAAATCCTGGGCGAAGCAATAAGCAACCCCAAGCGCCCGCTTACAATAATCATGGGCGGCAAAAAGGTCAGCGACAAGATTCCTATAATTAATAATCTTTTGAACGTTGCCGATAATATTCTTATTGGTGGCGGCATGACATACACTTTTTCAAAAGCGACGGGTGGCAAAGTAGGTAACAGTATTGTTGACAATGACAGCATTGAATACTGCCGCAATCTTCCCAAAGTCGCCAAAGAGAAAAAAGTTAATCTTTATATCCCAACCGATTGTGTTGCCGCCGATAAATTTGCAAATAATGCGGTGACCAAAGTCTGCAGCCCAAACGATGTTCCGGAAGCCTGGGAAGGTTTAGATATCGGTCCCAAAACAATTGAAACATATAAAGGTATTCTTTCAAAAAGCGGTACAATAATTTGGAACGGCCCTGTCGGTGTTTTCGAAATGGAAACATTCGCGCGTGGTACTAAGCAAATTGGTGAAGCGGTTGCGTCGTCAAAGGCGGTAACAATTACAGGCGGCGGAGAGACTGCGGCAGCGGTTGTCAAGTTCGGATTCGGCGACAGATTCACCCATATCTCTACCGGCGGCGGTGCAAGTTTGGAATTGCTCGAAGGAAAGACTTTGCCGGGCGTAGCGGCATTAAATGATATGGAGGGGAAATAAATGAGAAAAACAATGTTTGTAGCAAGCTGGAAAACTTACAAAACCACCACACAAGAAGTTAAAGATTTCTTGAACGAGTTTCCGCAATTCTCGGCACATTTCAATCCGGAATACGATGTTGTATTGTGTCCTTCTGCGGTACACCTTGAAACGGCCCATACAATGTTCCCGCCTAATATAGCCCTTGGGGCCCAGGATTGTTCGCAATATGCGGCAGGGGCGTTTACAGGCGAAACTACTGCGGCACAGCTGGCTGCTTTCGGTGTGAAGTATTGTATTCTTGGTCACGTTGAACGCCGTAAGGCAGGTGAAACCGACCAGGCGATTAATGCTAAAATCAAACAGTGTCTGGCAAGTGGTATCAAGCCGATTATCTGTTTTGGTGAAACGCTGGTGGAATACGATAACGACCAAACGCGTATTGTGCTTGAACGTCAAATGCGTGATTGTTTGGTGGGCGTAACCGATGTGCAAAAACTTACATTTTGTTATATGCCCATTTGGTCCATCGGTACCGGCTTTTATACTACAGGCGAATACAGCAACATCATAGCAGATTTCATGCGCAAGACAGCGGCTAAACTGACGGGCAACCCAATGGCTGCTAATTGTACAATCTTATTCGGCGGTCAAATTACTTCAAGTAATGCAAAAGAATATCTTGAAACACCCGAAGTCGACGGCGTCATGTTCGCCATTGCGGCACTTAAACCGCCAACCTTCGCCGAAATCGTAAACACCAAATTCACGGTGCAGTTACTGGCAAAAATCAATGACACTCCGGATAAAAAAACGCCTCCTAAATTGGGCGAAAAGAAATAAGGGAAACAATAAAATACTAACAATTCATTCATTAAAACGTTTTGCAATGCAAGCGTTTTTTGATATAATGACATTATGGACAAAACTGTTTTGTGTATTGTAGACGGACTTGGGAGCAACCCAAGCGAATCCGGGAATGCCACAAAGGGCATGACGAACCTAGAGCGTGCGATAAGTTTATACCCTAACACGCTGCTAAAAGCCAGCGGTCCGGAAGTGGGACTGGTCGATGCCAAGGATGCGGGCAACAGCGAAGTAGGGCATAACGCCATAGGCGCAGGGCAGTATATTAAACAAGGCCTTGCATTATTAAATGATGCTTTTGCAACGGGGGCAGTTTTTGACAATAATACATGGCGCGACCTTGTCGCCAATGCCAAAAAAGAAGGGCGCAAAATTAATATAATTGTTTGCCTAAGCGACGGAAGGATTCATAGCGATATACAGCATTTATTCAAAGTTTTAAACCAATGTGCCAAGGAAAAAGTTACGGTATCAATTCATGCACTGCTGGACGGACGCGATGTCTCACCGCAGAGTGCAATGAAATACATCAAGCAAACGCGTGACGAAATCGCGAAGTGTGGTGTGAACGCACGAATTGCCACTGTGGGCGGGCGCGGTGTTCTTTGGATGGACAGATACGAAACGGATACGCGGGTTGTGACAAATGGTTTTGGGATTTGCGTTCAAGGTAATACTAAAGTTGTTTCAAATATCGAAGAAGCACTTAATGCGGAATACAGGCTGAAACCTTCAATGACCGACGAGACTATGCCACCGTTCATTCTGGAACCCGATTACTTGATAAAAAATAGTGACAGTGTTTTACTGTTAAACTATCGCGGAGACCGTGCAATAGAAATGTGTAATATGTTTGACAAGGGAACGTATCTTAACAACGACCAATATTATTTAATTAAAAATTGCCTTTTTGCGGGTATGCTTTTATATGACGCGGAACTTGGGATTCCTAAAAAGTTTCTCTGTCCCCCCGCAAGTATTACTAACGGACTGACGGAACACCTTTGCAAACACGGTGTGCGCCAATTCACTATTACCGAAACGATAAAGTTCGGACATCTTACTTATTTCTTTAACGGCAATAAATCAACGCCATTCGACCCTAAACTTGAGACATGGAAAGAAATTATAGCCAATCCTAAACCCCTTAAAGAAGCGCCCGAAATGCGCGCGCGAGAGATTACCGACGGCGCGTGTTATGCGATTAAAACCGACAAATACGATTTCATAAAGTTAAACCTTGTAAACCCTGACATAGTGGGGCATACTGCGGACTATGCAGCTGCGTTCCTTGCATGCAAGGTGGTGGACGAATGCCTCGGTAGATTAATTGAATGCTGCAAAAGCGTCAACGCCAAACTGATAATCACAGGCGACCACGGCAACGCCGAAGAAATGCTTGATGCCGAGGGAAAGCCAAGAAGTTCGCACACAAATAACCCCGTACCTTTTATCCTGATAGGTGCGGGTTCAATAGCGTTAAATAAAATGATGGGGCTTACAAATATTGCCGCCACAATTTGCAAATTGCTTGGTGTACCCGTTCATCCGAAATTTAATCCGTCGATAATTTGACGTGCGATATTTTGATCTGTAGGGGCGGACCCTGTGTCCGCCCTGAAATTATGGACGCGAATATAGAGTCAAGGGCAGACACAGGGTCTGCCCCTACGTTTCCGTACGCCGATTATTTAATAATTATTTTGTTTAATTTCAAAATACGACTGCGGGTGCGAGCACACCGGGCACTTTTGCGGGGCAGCGGTGTTGTCGGTATGATAGCCGCAATTTCGGCAAATCCATGCGGTTTTTGCTTTTTTGGTGTATATCATACCGTCTTCGATATTTTTAAGTAATTTCAAATAACGCTGCTCGTGTTCTTTTTCGATAGCAGCTACACTGTCAAAAAGGAAAGCAATATGGTCAAAGCCTTCCGCGCGTGCGTCTTTTGCCATGCGTTTATACATGTCCGTCCATTCACCGTTTTCACCGCTTGCCGCGGCTTTTAAATTTTCTGTTGTTAACGGAACTTCGTCGCCGTGCAAAAGTTTGAACCAAATTTTTGCATGTTCCTTTTCATTGTTTGCGGTTTCTTCAAAAAATGCCGCTACTTGTTCGTACCCTTCTTTTTTCGCTTTGCCTGCGAAATAGGTGTACTTGTTGCGCGCTTGACTCTCGCCCGCAAATGCCTCCATGAGGTTCTTTTCCGTTTTTGTACCTTTTAAATCCATGTATACAGAATACACCAAGCGTAACCGCATTTGCAAATTATTTTTTTTAATTTAGTGGACGCGCTTTACTATTTAAGGAAATTTATGTAAAATTCCCTTGCTTGATATATACTAAGCAGGGGGGCGGGTAAAAAAATGAATAAAAGAAAAGTAGCAACATTTTTAATTTTAACGGCACTGATGATTGCTGTCGTTTTTTCAGGACTGGCGGGCATAAACTTGCATACTGTTCATGCTGTTGCACTAACGGAAGAATACATGTTTGAGGCCGAGGGTGTCAGCGACGAGTATCTTGCATACTTGGAAGACAGAAAAAATTTAAGAGAAGGGAAACTTAGCGAAGGCGAAATGGCCCGGAAATATGGCTCGGCCAATCCGTCGTTAATTCTATCACCCATGAAAGATCGCGCCGAACGATTTAGCCCAAATGGGCAGCAAACCGTACCCATGAAGGCCGGTCTTTCGCCAGCCGGTGTGCCGGTTGTTGAACCGTGGGCTGTATCTTTTGATCCGCGCACTGTCGGTCTGGTAACGCCGGTCAAAGATCAAGGGTCCAACGGGACATGTTGGGCATTTGCGGCGGTCGGTGCGATCGAATCATATATAAGACTTAAGGCAGGCAGAACATTATCCTTTTCAGAAGAACACATCCGGTTCTTTAATTCTACCGAGAAGCCGGGCGACAAGCCTTTTAAGCGTCACCCGGCAGAAGGCGGAAATTTTGACATCGTTGCCGCATATTTACTCAACCGTAATGGTCTTGCCACTGCGACATCTGTTCCATATCAAACAACCAGCCAAACTTGGCCAAGTTCAATGAGCGCGGCAGAAATACGTTCTTATGTAAACGGCACGGCGACAGTACCGAATTTCGAATGGGACATTAAAAACGCGATTGCATCAAATGGCGCCGTCAACACAAGCATGTGGGCAGGCGACGGGCTTACCATCGGATCGCTTAACACTTACTATAGTACCGCAAACAAGAGTTTCTACTATAACGGAACCAACCCCAACAACCATGCAGTGTTAATAGTTGGCTGGGATGATAATTTTTCGCAAAGCAAGTTTAACATAAATCCGGGCAGGGACGGGGCTTGGCTTGTAAAGAACAGCTGGGGAACAGACTTTGGTGACGGTGGTTATTTTTGGGTTTCTTACGAGGATTATGGGTTTACGACTAATTCAACCAAATGGATTGTCACAGGAACGGAATCTGTAAATACAGATAAAAAGACGGTTTCTATTGACGAGACACTTCCTGCTGCGGCCATTTCGGCAAGCGGTACAATATACGCTGCCAATGTCCTTACATTTACCTCAAGCGATGCCACGAACTACAATGTATCCGAGGTCACATTCTTTTCCTACAAGGCAAATTATAACTATAACATTTACATCCGGCCGTACGGGGCAAGCATGCCTACCGTCGGGTCTCTCGGCTCTTCTTTGGCATGGGGCATTACAACCGGGCAGGGTTACATTACGGCGAAACTTGATGACCCGTACAGTTTTTCTGCCGGCA
>Ga0123353_10010411_pt1 | contig 12964 bp, 11 predicted proteins | sample TergutLab28metaG_3_FD_92763 | JGI IMG/M metagenome (GOLD analysis project Ga0123353, IMG submission 92763) | Labiotermes labralis P3 segment gut microbial communities from Petit-Saut dam, French Guiana - Lab288 P3 | ecosystem: Host-associated > Arthropoda: Insects > Digestive system > Gut ...
TACAGATTCAGCTTCGCGAACACCGTCGTCAATAATTTCATTGCGCTTTGCATCGATTTCCGCTTCGCCGGAGCGAAGGGCGTTCTGGGCGGCTTTCACCGCTTCTTCCTCGCCGTCTTCAAGAATCTGGCGGGCTTCTGCGCGTGCTTTTGCAATTTTTTTATTTTTGTCTTCGGTGGCCTCGCTTACTGCTTTTTTTGCATCTTCTTCTGCCATTTTGATTTCAGATAAGATTTCATTGTTAGCCATGCGAATACCGTCTCTAATGATTTTATTTAGTAAATGAACAATCGTTGCGGTTGCGTCAATTATTCATTTGATTAAAAGGGTAAAGTAGTCAACCATTACCCATTATATAAGCAAATTGGTTAAACGATACGTTTTCAATTACTTTGACGAACCGGTTTCATTTTCCATCATGAACAATCATGATTGAATCAAACGGTCGGAACTTTGCCGCAGACATATGTTTTTGGCAAAAAGCCCCAAAATGCAAAACGAATAAAGAAGACTATAATTAAAAAGGTTTTGCCAAATTCATAAAAATGTGAACGATAGAATGAAATGTAAACGTCCGGCACTATCATGTTCAATCGTTGTAAAATGTCTCGGTTCATTTTTATATTTCAGAGATGTTTGTAGAGATGTTTGTAGAATAGATAAAAACCAAAGTTTGAAACTTTAAAACAAAATTTGAAATTTTATAAACTTGAATTTGAAACTTTAAAACCAAAATTCAAAATTTGAAACTTTATAAACCCGAATTTGAAACTTTAAAACCAAAATTCAAAATTTTAAAACAAAATTTGAAATTTTATAAATCTGAATTTGAAACTTTAAAACAAAAACTCAAAATTTTAAAAAAAATTGAAACTTAAAACAAAGTTTGAAATTTTATAAGCCTGAATTTGAATTTTTGAAAAAAATAAAACTTTAATTTGATTATTTACAAGACAAAAAGGATCGTTATGCCCGAAATTCCGATTACCGACAATCATATGCATATTGACATTGTCCGCGGCCGCGGTTTGGATGCCGTCCGCGATTTTAAAAATGCCGGCGGAACACACGTTTTTCTTGTGACTTTGCCGAGCCGCCATTTGGGCGTTTTTGTTAAAAAATCCGAAGATTACGACCTCGTTTTTCGACAAACCATCAACATAGCCGAAAAAATGACGGCGGAAGGCGTTAAAACATTTCCGGTTCTGGGGATCCATCCGGTCGATATTTTGTATTTGTCGGAAGAAAACGGAATCGGAAAAGCCGTTGAGATCATGCGCGGCGGATTTGATTTGGCGGCGTCATATGTTCAAAAAGGAGAGGCGGTCGCCCTGAAATCGGGACGGCCTCATTTTCCCGTTCCCGATGATATCCTGAACGCTTCCAATGACGTGATGAGTCATGTTTTTGGACTGGCCAAGGATTTGAAATGCGTCGTTCAGCTTCATGTCGAAGATATGACGGCGGACAGTTTGAAAAGCATCTTCGGAATCGCCGAAAAAGCCGGAATCCCCGCGGAAAAAGTGATGAACCACCATGCGACACCGCTCGTTGACGAAGCCGGATCCTACGGTATTTGGCCGAGTATTCCGGCCGCCAAAGATAATATTGAAAACGCTTTGAAACAGGGGACCCGCTTTTTAATGGAAACCGATTATGTTGACGACCCCGACAAACCGGGCTTTGTTCTCGGACCCAAAACCGTTCCCAAAAAGACAAAAAAGCTGATCGAAATATACGGCGAAGAACCGTTTTGGAAAATCCATCAGGAAAATCCGAGCCGGATTTACGATGTCGATATTGAAATTTGAGCTTTTTTAAAAAAAAATGTGAGAAGCGAAACACCGTTTTTTATCGTCATCCGCCTCGTCATCCGCCTCGTCATCCGCGTTTAAAAAAGAAATGGCGGAAAGCCGGTTGGCTTTCCTTTTTACTGATATTTTCGTTTTTCTTTTTTTCACATCATTATTTTTTCTCATATCGTTTTTTTCACATCATTATTTTTTCTGTTTTCCGAAAAGGCCGTCAAACGGCTTTTTGTCAATTCCTTTCTTTTTGTATTGGCGGGACATGACCAAATAATAACCGCCGATAACAATAACAATCATCAGAAGAATGACCGCCGCAATCGTCGTGACATTCCAGAACGGCTCCGTCTCCACTTTTAATTCAATCTTTTGGACATCGGAAATCTGCTGATGGCCGTAGTTGTCCTCATACAAAATTTCACTGTTCAGCGCGTACAGCTTGTCATAGACAACGGCATCTTTATCGACACTGATCTTGAAATAGGCAACGGCTTCTTCTCCGGGCGCCACGGTCCCGAGGTAGGATTGGTCATCCGTTGTACTGAACGGCGTTGCTGTGCTGAGACGGACGGTTGCCATTTTTGCCGCTTCTTCGCCGCTGTTTCTGTAAGTCACCTGAATTTCATTATTTTTCTTTGCGGAAAGATTGCCCTCAACATTGACAATTTCAAACTTGGTCGCTTCTTTGACTTTGATGGTAACGGGGATTCGCTGCGTCACATTTTCATTGTACCAGTACGAAGCGTTCAAATTCCGGATACCGGCCAACATCGGCTGGCCGCCGATACCGGCCGATTCAATGGCATCCGCGCTGTAAATGACGTTTCTCAAATGTTTATACGTCACAACCAAAGTCAATTCATATTCGCCGGCCGGAAGGTCTTTCGGAATGTCAACGGAATAACGAAGCGGTGAAGAGGTGGTGGCGCCGCCGGTTAAGCTGCCGGCTTCCTGAGGACCGGTTTTGACCGTAATTCCGGGAATGTCGGATTCAAGCGTCGCGACAATACCGACAGCGGTCAAAATTGAATTGATGTTTTGGATTTCCATTTGCTGGAGAGTTGAATTCAGCTGTTGGTTAACAACGGACCCGCTCGTTTTAACTTCATTTTCGGTTTTGAAACCTTCGACAACGCCTTTGTTTGTCAATGTCAGCGGAACCGTTGCGGTCTGGCCGCGGCTGTATTCGCCGCTGCCCTGCACACTGACATAAATGTCAGGCGCGCCGTAGAAAGAATAATAATTGCTTCCCAGGTCGCCGTAATAAGTTTGATTGGCCGCGGCGCCGAATGCCGCCGGCGCAGCCATGCTCATTGCAAACATCACCGACAAGGTGATCGAAACATATTTTTTAACATTTGCGGACAGAATAACCACTTCTTTTGTAATTGTTTTTATGGATTCGTTTATGGATTTGTTTATGGATTCGTTTATGGATTAAATTTGAATTTTTGAGTTGATTAAATTGAAAGTTGAATTGATTGATTGAAAGTTGAATTGATTAAATTGAAAGTTGAATTGATTGATTGAAAGTTGAATTGATTAAATCGGCAGTTGAATGCTTCTCATTTCTTTATTTCGTGTTCGGACTCGGTCATTTGCGTTTCCTGTCCGGGCCCGTTTTCTTCGCCGCCGCCTTTCTTCTTTCGGCTTTTAGAGTAATCATATACCAGGGACAGCGCGACAAGGAACAGAACGCCGAACAGCGCATTTTTGAAAGTAAATATTGTAAACGGATTAATCATTTCAACATCCAGTTTAATGCTTGGGGCAATTTTCAGCCTGTCGTCCTTATCATAGTACCTGATATCGGAATTGACGCCGTAAACCTTCGCCATCGCCGAAGAATGAGATTTTACCGGAAAATCGACTGTTACGGATTCGCCGGGAGCGAGGTCGCCTAAAAGCGCTTTGTGGTTGGCGGAACTGAGCGGATACATCAATGACAGCTTACATTCCGCATTATACGCTTTTTCATCGCCGACATTCGTGTAAGTGACCGAAACGGTCTTGGTTTTTCCGGCGGAAATCGTTCCGTTGATTTCGGTGGCCTCAAAAACCGCGCCGCTGGAAACATAAATCGGAACCTGCATCACGACATGACGGGATTCATATTCCTGAATATAAGAATCTGAATACAAAAATGTTGTAAAACCCCCGTCCGTTGTTGTTCCGGAACGGATCATCTTGGCGTTTGACGGGTATTGGTAATCAACAGTGACATTGATCAGGTATTCACCGGCAGGCGTATTCGGACTGACGCTGATTGGAACGGACGCCACAGTGTAAGAGCCGCTGACAATCGATTCGATAAAAGTGTAATCGCCGCCCGTTCCGATTTCTATGTACGGACTGCCGCAATCGAATTTAACATTCAGTGACGTTGCCGTCGTTCGGCCCGCCTCTATTCTCATTTCCGCTTCCGCCAAGCTCTTCTGCATCGTCATGTTTCCGTATGCCTGCGAATAGACGAGATAATCTTCCAAATAAACGACCTTTCGGGAAATGGTGACAGGCGTATTGTTGACAAGATCGTAATCCTCAAATATTTCAATGCTCTCGAATGACAAATTCGCCGGAACGATATATTCCCGATACGTCAGTTTCTCAAGTTTTCCTTTATTGGCGATTGAAATCTGAATCGCCGCCGATTTGCCTTTGTCGAATTCGTTATTTCCGCGCAATGACGCGGAAAGCTCAGGCTCGCCGTAACCGACATAATAATCAATCGTATCCGATGACATAACGGGAAGGAAACCGGCCGCCGCGGAAAGCGGGCAGAAGGAAAGCAAAATCAAGGCCGCCGCAAGCAGACAGAAGAAACGGGCGGATTGTCGCGGTTTTTCGGACGCTGACGGCGCGGCTCTTTCGCCTTTCGTATTCATAATGCTGTCTCCTCTTAACGGATTTACATTCCTCGGAAGAGGTTGAATTTTCCTGTTTTTACTCATTAAACCATCTCCGTTTTTTTGTTTGCTTTTATCATTGAAAAGAATAAAACTTTAAAGCCCTCAAGTGTTTTCCGAAGGCCTTTCTCCTTAAAGCTGTCAAATGTCAGCAGCAATGGCGGGAAAATAATGAAAGTCGCGAGAAGCGTCATAAGCATATTAATCACCGTCACCAATCCGAAACTGGAAATAATGCTGAAAACCGATGCCATCAGCGCCATAAAGCCGAAAATGGTCGTCATTCCGGAAACAATAAGCGCAACGCCGGTATTTGTCACGGCGGTTCGAATCGCATCGGGCGCCGTAAGTCCCTTTTCTTTTTCTTCATAGAAACGTTCCATCAGCAGAATCGAATATTCCGACCCCGCGCCCAGTATCATACATCCCATCACGGCGGTCATCGGCGTGTAAACAATATTAAAAGCGTACATAATCAGTCCGGACCATCCGATCACTAAACCAATGGTCAGAACGGGCCCGAGCGCTTTATAAAAGTCTCTGTAAACAACAAGAAGCGCAATGAACATGAGAAGAACGCCAAGCAATGTCTGCCGGATACGGCCGGACAAGAGAGAATCCAACAGCTCGGTGTACGGAATCGTACTTCCCGTAATTGTCGCCGTTGTTCCCGGGGGCATCGGGTGCCAAGAAAGATCGTCTTGGACGATAGCGACAAGCGTCTTAACACCCGCCATCTGCAGGTCGTTGATAGCCGACCCGACATTTAAATTGAGAAGCAGCATGGAATTGCCGTAGGAATACTGTGACATGACACTGTCCGGAATTTTGTCATAAATCGCCCGGATTTCTTCCGGGGTGTCGGGAATGACGCCGCCGTTGTATTGCTTAACAACGTTCGCCAAACTGTCGGCGCTGTAAACATAATCTTGGTTTGCCACTTGATATGTTCCGAATTCATCCATCCACTTCAAAACATACGGCGATGATATGTCCGATGTTTGAATCATAATGTTAATCGTACCGTTGCCGCCCAATACGGAGCCCATGTGATAGAAATCAATGAGAGCCGGCATATCTTGCGGGATATAAGTTTTAAAATCGGTTTCCGCGGGAATGGAGGAGTCGGCATAAACGCCCAAAGCGCCGGTGACGATTGCAACCATGAAGATGGTTTTCTTGTGCTTGAGCGTAAAATCGATAACACGGTTCAGCGTCGATGTAATAATGTTCTTTTGGGCCGCGGCGCTTTTGCCGGCATCCGAAACCCCGATATTTTTCTGTTTATTAAGCGCGGGGAAGAAACGGCTCAAAATTGTTTTTTGGCCGGTCTTCATTTCTTTTTCGCGTATCCGTTCGGAGAGTTTGTCCATGAAATACAATGAAACGACACCGAAGAAAAGAGCCGCCGTATAGGAGACGATACAGCCGATAATCAGCAGTTTTCCGAAATCCCGAATCATCGGGATGGACGCCGTCAGAAGAGAAACGAAACTGACGCAAGTCACGAGCAAGGCCGTTAAGACGGCGGGACCCATGTGTTTGAAGGTAGAAACAATGGCTTCTTTCCGCGTGAAGCATCTTCGGAGCTCTTCTTCCATACGGTTATGGAACTGGACAGCGTAATCGATACCCAGGCCGATAAGAACGGGGAAGGCCGCAATCGATACCATTGTCATATTGATTTTTAAGAAACCCATGGCTCCGAAAGTGAAGATCAAGCCGAAAATCACAACGATCAACGGATAAAGCCGCCAGCGGACACCTTTAAAGACAAAGCTGAGCGCAACAATCATCAGCAAAATAGCCAGAGCCAGCAAGACAACCATGCCCGACATCATTTCAATGTTCATGTCGGCTGACAAAGCCGACTCGCCTGTAACAATAACATTATACCCCGGTGGGAAGGCGGCAAAATCAACGGCGTCTCTGGCCGCCGATAAAATGTCCGTTTTCTGTTCTTCCGAAAGGTCGCCGTAGCTGACTAAAATCAAAAAATGAGTGTTGTCATAAATCAAATGGCTGTACACGTCCGGATTCAGGGCGATCAAGGCCTGAATTTCTTGGGCCGAGGACGGGATTTCAGACCGCCCCGTTACCTGTTCATTTGTCGCTTTAATAATCGTCGTCGGACTGATGACGGAATTGACGCCCGGGACATTCGCGATTATGCTTTCAAAACGGTCCGCCGCATTCAAAACGGCGGGCGACGTTGCGTTGGCGCCCTCGACCATGATAACAATGGACTCTTGACTGAACATTGTATTATAATGGTCCAAATCCTGATACATTTTTGAGTCTTTTTGAATGTATGTGTCCATTCCCGAGTACATCACAATACCGGACGCGCCGTAGATGGAAACAAAAATCAAAACAATGAACCCGATGAAAACAAGCCATCTGTTGGAGTTCACAAATTGTCCGATTTTTTCAAAAAAACTTGACAAAGACATAAAAATTCCCGACTCAAATTTTACTTCAATTCACAATTCAACATTTATTTTGCATTTATTTTGCATTTATTTTGAAATCTTGCTATTCCATTTTTGTTTATCACGTTTTTCATTTCTTTTTTATTCTTCTGCCTCTTCTTTATTCATTTTTTTAATCAAAAAAGCGATTGGGGTCGCCAAAATGGGGATTCCGAGGAAAAAGAAGAACAAGTCTCCTGAAAGCATTCCGTTATCCATGATTGATCCGCTCTTCATAATCTGAAGAATGGAAAAGCTCATAGACAACAAACCGATAGCGATGGAAATAAAAATAATTAACCAGCCGTGTTTTTCAATTTGTCCCGGAAAATACGCTCCTTTAAGAGCGGAGCGGACCCCGAAGTAAGTCATGGGAAGACCCAGCAAAACCACCATCTCGGTGACGGGAACTGCCCACTGACCATCGAAAATCTTCACCATGCCGCTGAAAAAGATAAGATTAAAAGTCAGCAAGAATGTTTCGGCTGAAATCCGATACCTGTCAGCAATTTGTTTTTCATCGAACCGTTTTAAACATGAACCTTGATTTGAATTCGTTTTCATCAATCGGACTCCTCCCAAAATAATTCATCTAACGTTTTTTCCAAAACTTTGCAAATGGAAATGCACAAATTGAGCGTCGGATTATAATCTCCCATCTCAATGGCATTCATTGTTTGTCTCGTCACGCCGACCGCTTCCGCCAAATCACGCTGCGTCATATCTTTAGAGGCGCGAGCAGCCTTTATTTTTAAATTTTTTGACATATTTTTTACATTCCTTCAACGGTAACTGAAGTTATGTTAAATATAATAGAATTAAAGTTAAATATATCCGAAATTCTGTAAGATATATAAGACTTTTGCAGGACAAGACAAATTCTTTTTGACCGCTCATTCCGGCCGAATTATTCACAACAAAAAGAGAGAAAATCAGAAAATAAAGCAGAAAATAAAGCAGAAAAATTAAAAAAAAGAGAATTGAAAACAGAAAACTTAAAAAAAAGAAAAAAGAGAATTAAAAACAGAAAATTAAAAAAAAGAAAAAAGAGAATTATTTGGCGAGAGCCTTGGGGGATCTCTTCAAGTATCTTCTTTTGTGTCCGGAAGATGTGAATCTTTGAGCCGGTCCGGGGTGTGCTTTTGTGCTTAAGCCGTTTTCGACTCTTTTAGCGTTTCCTTTTCTTCCCTTAACTTTGACCCAAATGATGCTGCCTGTCTTGCCCATAATCATGCCTCCTGTGCATTATATCATAATTTTGTGATTGAATAGTTATTTTTATTTCAGTTATTTTACAAACATTTCTGAGTTCGGACAGGCCGCCGCATATCCGATATGAATGTGATGAATGTGAAAATAAAGATTGAATAAAGTTTTTAAGAATAAAATTTATCGGAATCTTTAAGGTTTGACTATAACACCGTTTCAGAAATATAAACCTTACGTCTTCTTATGCCTACATTCTGTTTTTCATTCGACCCGCCGCCGCAATACCTGCATTAAATTTAAACCGTAAAAAGCGTTTTTGAAATGATGAAAAAAGCGGAATCGGAGTTGGACTATTTTCACGGGGAAGAAAAAGCGCTTGCCGCTTATCCGAAAGAACACTTTATCGAAGTAATCCGAGATGTCGGGTTTGAATGCGACCTCTGCGGAAAATGCTGTACACGCTCATTTAACGGCCATGTGTCTCTCTTAAAAGAGGATGTCGTCCGAATTATTGAAATCGCCCCGGATGCTGTTTGTCCTTCCCCCCATTTTGATTTCTGCGATCAGGAAGGCCGTTTTTATGTCTTTGGATACAGCCTGAAGATTAAAGATGACGCCGGCGGAAGCTGCTGTTTCTTGGAAAACGGCCGCTGCGCAATCTATGAAAAACGCCCGCAAATCTGCCGGATTTATCCTTACATGATCCACCGGGAAACCGATGGACGCGGGCAGTATGACTGGCGCGAGATCAGCGGCTTAAACGACCACGGCCTTTACGGCGCCGAAATGACCGAAGAAGTTGCCGGCGAAATATTCGAAGACGTTAAAAAATATGAAACCGATTTCATCTCTCAGGAAAAAGAGTTTTTAAAAGCCGTCTCCGCGTATTTTGAGAAAAATAAACTGAAACATATTCAAAAAATACATGATAAACGGAGACGCGATTTTGAAAACGGGGAAGAAATAACCGTTTTTGTCTATCATGACGGCGCTTTTTCGGAACATAAAGCGCGAAAATAAAATAAAAATCAAACCGAATCTTTTTGAGGCGTTTTTCGGTAAGGATAGCGGCTCATTTTGCCGCAGGCAAAGCAGGTTGTCAAAACCGCTCCGCCCTTCAGACGGATCCGGCAGTTATTTCCGGGCACCAGATAATGATAGCAGTGTCTGCATAACCTTCTTTTTTGTTCGCGCGCCGGACGGACGCGGTAATGCATACCGATGAGGCGGGCCAGCGTCACATAACGGTATGTTCTCTTCGGATGTTCTTTAAAACTCTGTTCCGCCCGCTCAAAAAGAAGAAGAATGCGTTCTTCCGCAACTTTTTTGGATAAATCCTTATTCTTTTGCCGGCGGCGGTTTTTAGACGTCATTTCATTTCCCGTGATTTTTATTAAAAGAATCAATAGCGATTCCCGTGTTTTTGATCAGCGCCGCGGCCAATTCCTGTGACGGCCACGAACCGAGACCGCAATCAGGTCCCGCGTACTTAATCCGGTCGCCGAAAACGGCATACAGATTCCTGAGCCTTTTTTCAATGAGGGCAGGCGTCTCCATTTCCGTCACAACTTCCCGAAGAATATCCGGCTTCCCCCAAACATTGCCGCCGTACTTTTCATTCAGCGTGCCGGCCAGATTAAAAATATCTGTCCGGGAAACGCCCGCGCGGACAAAAGTATCGTAATCTTCCAAAACTTTGCGGTCAATCATATCCGCATAGGAAGGCGTCGCCGCGGATTCCATGCCGATAACGTCAATCGTTTCCGCCCGGCAGGCCAAGTCGTAATAAAGCGGCGAATGAATATGAATTTGAACATCCGCACCGCTTTTGGCGGCCGCGCTTCCCGAGGTCGTCAGCGCTTCAATGATTTCATCCGCCGGAAGCGAAAGATCGGGATTGATGCCGATGCTGGGCTCATCCACGGAAACCGTGGAAATCGTGTAATTTTTCGCGTCCTTTATCGCTTTATGAACGAAAAGATTGACATCCTTTGCGAATAATTGATAAATATCGGCATAAGAGGCGCCGCCGAATTCTTTTAAGAACAATTCCGTGGGTCCCGTGACGCACATACGGACGCGCGGCTTTTCACCGAGTTCCTCATAAAGCCGTTTGCAATAAATTTCAATGGCTTCCATTTCGACCGTTTTTGCGCACTCTTCCTTCAACTCAAACGGCCCTGCGCAGCAGGCGTCATTTTTCATCGGTCTTAAAAACTGTTCGTTCATGTCCCGCACTTGAGGATAGGTCGGAATTTGAACGCCCGCTGCCACTTTCATTCCGAAAATATCGTTTAAAACAGAAAAAAGAGCCTCATCGTCGCCGCGGTCAAAAGCCGCGTCGCTGAGAGCCGTTTTGGATACACCGGGGGGAAGCGGAAAACTTCCGATATCATCAAAAAGAATTTCGGTCATGTGTCATCAATTGGAAATGATGGGATAAAACCCTTTTCTCCAAAAAGGATTCCCTTCGCCTCCGGCCGCAATTTTCCGAAACTTTCATTCATAAAAGGGATTTTGGAACAATTCCGGATAATTTTGCGGATTCGATAAGAAGTCCAGCTTTTCCAAATCGTTGACCAACCCGTACATATCAATACCGGAATAAAGAGCGGCTTCAGGATAGCTCTTTGGCCTTCCGAATGTTAACGGCGGCATCTTTTCGTAATAACCGTTTTGAGCAATACCGTCTTCCGTAATGTAATAAGCCAAACCGGCTTTGCTTTTGACAGGCTCATACTCGGAATCAAAAGCGTCGGACACCCAGTTCGCCATCACAAGCTCGGCGCTGTCGGCATTGACAGTGACGTGCCCGTAATTCGGCGGAATCAAAACAATGTCTCCTTCCCGCGCTTCCACGATTATAAATTCAGACAAATCTCTTTTTTGAAGCAGGTAAGTGGCCGTTCCGCGAATGACCTGATAGACTTCGGGATAGGAAAACAGTTCCTGACCGCCGTGTTCCGAGTGTTCGGAAGGTTCCAATGGTTCCAATGGTTCCAATGGTTCCAATGGTTCCAATGGTTCCAAAAACGGATGGTAATGGCCCGCTGTTTTCACATATTCCGAGCCGAGCATTCCCGGCGGAATGATTGTAATATCATAGCGGAGCTTGGCCGCTCTCATTTTTTCCAGTTCTTTTAAAGACAGATGCACCTCTCGGTACATATCGTACAGGATTTTATCCGGATAGGGAACCCGGGTTTGGTCCATCAAAACATCTATCATGTCCCGAACTTTACGGGTGCTGTGGGCCGTCGAGACCTGTGAAAAATCAGGATGCTTAAACATTGAATCTCTCCAAAGAGCCGTTTTCTTTTCAAAAATCAAACGGCTTGACCGCGGCTCAATCTCGCGGCCTCTTTTAATTTCTCTTTCATTCACAGTATTGTACACAGTATTGTAATTTGTGATATTGTAGAAAATATACGTTATCCGTTTTTATAAATATCTGTCATTTGTTTTTATCCTTTGTGTACCGAAGTTCACGATTCAAATCTTTTTCGTATGGATTCGGCATGTTCATACAATCCTTCCGCTTCGGCCAGCGCGATCACCGCGTCTTTGATTTCGCCGAGTCCTTCTTTGCTGATTTTTTGAACCGTGAAGGATTTTAAGAAGTGGGCGGTGTTTAAACCGGAATACGTCCGCACATAACCCGATGTCGGTAAAACGTGGTTTGTCCCCGACGCGTAGTCGCCGGCCGGAACAGGCGCATAATTGCCGACAAAAACGGAGCCGGCATTTTTAATTTGATTCAGGACGCCATCTTCCGCTTCGGGATTTATCATAATTTGAAGGTGTTCCGGACCGAACCGGTTGGAAAAGACAACGCAGTCCTCAAGAGAATCCGCAATCAAAACGGCCGAATTTAAAAGCGCGGCCTCAATGATTTCTTTTCTTTTGGCGCCGACGGTTTGTTTTTCAATTTCCAGCACGATTGCTTTCGCAAATTTTTCCGATGTCGTCACGACAACGGAGATTGAATTCGGGTCATGCTCGGCCTGCGCCAAAACATCGGCCGCCGTCATTTTGATGTCAGCGAAATCGTCGGCAATAATCAACACTTCACTCGGACCGGCCGGGAAATCGATTTCCGCTTCATCGCGGATTTTCATCTTCGCGTAAGTGACATAAACATTGCCGGGACCGACGATTTTGTCCACTTTCGGAATGCTTTTCGTACCGTAGGCCATGCCGGCAATCGCCTGTGCGCCACCCGTTTTGAAAATACGGTCAACGCCCGCAATTTTACACGCGGCAAGCGTCAGCGGGTGGACGGTTCCGTCCGCGCGGGGCGGCGTGCAGACCACAATCTCCGGCACGCCCGCAACTTTGGCAGGCAGCGCAGTCATCAGAACCGTCGACGGATAGCTGGCGCGGCCGCCGGGAATGTAGCAGCCGACGCGTTCCAGCGGAAGGGTTTTTTGCCCCAGAACAATTCCGGGCGTGTTTTCGACATACCAGCTTTCTTCCGGCAGCTGGTCTTGGTGGAAACAGCGGATGTTTTTCGCAGCTTTTCGGAGATGGCCGACCAGCGTCTGATCCAAAGAAGCGATGCCTTCTTCGA
>Ga0123353_10010412_pt1 | contig 12963 bp, 4 predicted proteins | sample TergutLab28metaG_3_FD_92763 | JGI IMG/M metagenome (GOLD analysis project Ga0123353, IMG submission 92763) | Labiotermes labralis P3 segment gut microbial communities from Petit-Saut dam, French Guiana - Lab288 P3 | ecosystem: Host-associated > Arthropoda: Insects > Digestive system > Gut ...
CTTTGGCTTGGATCCTGTATCCACTGCATTTTAGCCTGCTTCCTTTGATCCAGAAAACCTAAACATTCTTCATCAAACCAGGGTTTATTCTGCTTCAATTCGTGCAGACCGAGACTCTCTTTCGCTGAGGTTTTGATATACTCTTTAATGTTCTCCCAAGTCCTATTTACGTCCGCGTCATCTTTCAAGTTCTCCAAAGCTGCAAACCTCTTTGTAATCTCAAGCTAACACTGTTTGCTAACCTCTGGCTCATTTAGCTTCCTCAAGTTAAATCTTTTCCTATCAAACCTCTGTGCGGCCTGATTACCCATTGCTAATCTTTCCGTAACCTTTGCAATCACCAGATGGTGATCTGTATCACAATCAGCTCCCCTAAAACTTCGCACATCCAGTACACTCGAATGCCATCTCCTATTTATCAATACGTGGTCAATGTGGCTGTGAGTCTTACCATCAGGGAAGGTCCAGGTGTATTTATGAACGTTCCGGTGAGGGAACATCACAACCAGATTTTGTGATGTGGCGAAGTTAACTAGTCTAACTCCATTACCATTACTATCCCGATGGAGACTGTCCTGTCCAATTGTTGGCTTGAAAATATTCTCTCTCCCCACTTTTGCTTTAATATTTTCTTATGATATTTCGGGAAGTGATCGAACACCTTCTCAGGCGTATTTTACGAAGTAAAAAAAGAACACATTAATTACAGTAAACGTCTGTCCCTCGATCCGTCCGTCTGTCACCTATTAAAGTGACTTCGTAAACCGTTCGTCAGATTTTCATGAAATTCAGTGTAAGAAGTAGTCCTTTATAAAAGTGTTTCGTGAAAGGCGGCTCAGCAATGGTCATACTTTACTTAGGACCTTAAATTAATTTGTAGCTGTACGTTTGATATTACTTGAGAGATTCCGATTGAATTTGGTACCGGATATTACCACGCAATGTCGTTGAGGAGCTGTGAGTTTCGTGAAAGTCAGCGCACTGGAAACATTCTTTTCTTAAAGGCGTAAATGATAGTTTGCCTTATGTTACACCATTTTCTGCCGATGAAGCAGCGTCCTTCTGGATAGGCCGATAGCTTCTCATCCAGTCAGTTAATTCTGTGCGTTTTATGGAACCTGAACTGTCATCGCCGCCACGTGGCACTATCATTATCCAAATGAATGCGGTCCGCGCCTTGCACTCTCTTGTTACAGTCTGTCTTAATATTATCCTGTGGCACACGCGTAAGATTGCCAAGTGGTCTCTTTCTTTTAGTTTTTTCCACTAAAACACCGCACCGTCGCCCTGAGCGTTTCTGTGCTCCCCCCTACACGTGCCACATGCTCATTCATCTCATCCTCTTTGTTATGGGGTACAACCTGTGCTTGCATTACTGTGGTGGTTTAGAACAGCGAGAATAACTCGGCTATTCCCAAAACAATCCAAACATAACTACTTTTATTATAGAACAATTTTTTACAAAGATACGCTACATGTTTCGGCAAATAAGGCTTCCTTCAAGAGAAACTCCTGCAAAAATAAACAAAGGAAAGCAGCAGTAACGTTGAAAGGATTCTTCGAATATTAGTGACCCAATTTCTGTATGATAAGATAGCCAGCATAAAGTGACAAATCGTACATACCTGAAAAGGACGCTAAATAATTGATCAGCGGTAATGGAAGGCGTAAAGTCTTCATGTCTGGACTGTACGAAGACTGTTATTTTTACTTATGTCACATTCACAGACAGCAGGTAGGAAACGGACAATTGACCAACATGCAACATACTATATATATATATGTACGGTGTAATACTTCAGTGAGTACATGTGTGCATCGCCTACACTGCGAAATGTTTATTTTTATTGAGTGATTTCCTCTCATTTGTCCTAATGTGAAACAATACACCAGTGCTCTAGTAATGAGGTATTGATACTGTGTTAATGACTTCATTGTTACCTGGCTTACACTGGTAAACGAAGCAAAAAATGAATATCGGTTTGAGCAGAGCTGTTTCACAGTCTAGCTTTCGGCCGTCTTCAGAATCAATAATCTGTGTCATTTCCCGGAATTTCCGTCGTTATTTTAATCCCCATTCTGCACTACTTCAGTGTTCGAAATAACAGGGTGTGTCTACTTCAGTGTCCGAGTTAGCAGGTTATGTCCTGCGAGCATTGTTATTATTGTCATTTGAATTGGAAAATGCATTAAACCAAGAATGGAAATATTAACTGTTGTTAGTTATATAATGAGTTCAGAAAGAGAGATAAATCTTAGAGAGTGATTTTAATGGCTGCAGTTGGCTGTAATATTAGGGGAATTCAACAAAGTCTTAACATTTGTGAAATCAGCCGCCTGTCGTAATGTCAGTTTCGAAATGAACCACTATTTGTTCGTGTACTTATGTTTTTTTTTTAATTTAAGGGCACTCGGTATTTTGAGTTACACTGTGTGGAATGGTAGGGTAACTTGTGAGTGATGATTTGGGAAAGATGTGGGTGGAAGGAAGCGGCCTTGTCCCGTCTCAAGGTCATCCTTAAGGTAAGTCGTCGCAACCGAGGTTCGAACCGGACTTCTCCCGAATACAAATTAGACGTGTGTCCACCGGAACAGGCTTCGCTGACTGACTGACTGTGGCACTAATTCTGTGATCAAACTGCAAGACACATCACCGCTCTTACTAAATTTAGTCTAGATAATCGTCAACGTTTTATGCTCCTCCAAATTTTAACCCTTTAAAGCCCAGTGGTTAATATATGAACCGCCAAGTTTAACGTTCAGAAAGTCTACGTTCTGCCCACACAGTGTATTTATGTGTTCATTATTGACCTCAGAACAAACAGCGATTATTTCTCCATACAACATTAACTGACTGGATTTTATAACTGTGACGTAGTGTGTTTACTGCGAGGTACGAAAGTAACCTTCATGCAGTCTCAGCTTTATTAGCCTTCAAATTGTGTGACGCCAGGTTGTCTTTGTTTTGTCGCTCCTGCTTAGTTGATTCATTGTCGGATTTAAAACACAATAATCTTGGGAGATATTTTTTTACAGTGGTATACGTGTCTGGTATATACCAGAAAGTACGGCGTCACATCTGGTAACACATACTCTTTACAGTAAAGTACATTTTCGGCCTTCTTGTAGTGAAACCGGTCAACAAAGCTGCTTGTTTCTCCCATCATCGCAAACTTATTTTGATTCACGTGTTTGGTAATAAACGAAGAGGAGAGTAGGTGTAGGTTGCTTAGTCTCACTGGCATGTTAAAACGTATGGAACCTTAATTATTTCCATGCTATATTAAGCAGCATGTGACGAAGACGTGGGACGGGGGTGTTGGAGATTGGAATTCTTAAGCTGGGCAGTAGATGGAATTGATTGTTCCATTTAACACTTGGCCACTTTGCCCCGGAAGAGGGCCCTCTCTACCCGTCCAGTGGAGGCTAGATGCGCCCCAGAGGAGGTCCGAACCCTGTGGAGAACAGAAGAAAATTCTGCTCCTGCAGACTGTCGAGGGACAGATTCTCAGTTGTTGATCTGTTAGTCACAGTGGCTGTACCAACAGAGCTGTTTCGTCTTCTAATTTGCAAAATTTTAGAAAAGGTTGTCAGGAATTTTGATTGGGGTTTGTTAATAGCATGAATACGGTGAGTCGTATGTCTCAATACCACAACACCTGGCGGTCCAGTATATGTATTCCGCAGGGCCCTAACAGGGCAGGATGTTTCATGGATATCATCCAAACCGTAAATGTCTAGCAGTGTCCTTAGGCCCACAGGTTAAGCAAGAGGGTCCCGTCACACCTTTGTGTTAGACGGGCTGCCTGGCTAGGGGTTGCACTGCTGTTTGCCTGGCTGCCTATATCAACAGCTCGTTGGCTGGTTTGGTTGGGAAGGCCGGCTTGATATTGATCCAACCAACGACGCTGCACTACATTGTACTATATACCTACTACACTGTAGTAACTGTCGATATAGAGGAGCTGTGGCGGTACAGCCTAGAGGTGACACTGCATCCGTTAACACAACAAAGGCTGTCGGGAGAGTAGAGTTACAGCTCCACTCATTCTTAACCGCGGCACTTGATAGAGATCAGTGTTCAGCATCACGCCTTGGCCGCTTTACCACTGGTACCCATGGAATATGCGGTTGGTTGGGTTGCAGAGCCGTCTGGACGCTCTGGAGAAACAAATCTTTAATATCCGTGCCCGAAAACCAATCCACTTCCGTCCATCCAGTCGTATAGTCACTATACTGGCTGTGCTATCCCAGCATGTGGCGTTCTAGAATCATAAGGTAAGTTCCCTGTGCTTATCAAGTGCATTGCCATGATGTATGTGAAGCGGAGGTATGGCTGCCACGGAACTACGTTGAAGTGTTATGAACTTTACGTACCGGCCAACTTATAACCGGTTAAAGAGTCTGGTGCCCACTCTATGGGATACTGAATGCCCCCCGAGAACTGGCGTGCTACGAGGTGTCATGATGTCAGGCAGACAGCCCCAGGCACTTTCAAGGTAGCTGTGAGCGTCTGATATTAACAGCCGGTGGGGCTATTGTGCAGGCGTGAGTGGCTCACTCGACAGTGAAATGGGAGATTGGCATTGAGCAAATAAACCAGCATGATATGCGGAAACGTCGGTGGAAGGAGAGCAAGAGGAGGAACTAAATTACGGTGTAAGAAATCCGAGTGGCTACACAATATGAAACAAAATGTATACGTCACAATCAGTAATGACGATGACCGTAACAGGTTAACATGTTGGTAATGACCCAGACTTGTGTTCTTAAGGTCCTCCTTTTGAATCCCGTCCGGAACACTAGCTGCCATTACTGAATTTTTCATGTTTTTTCTCGGCTGCTGTAGGAGAGTACCTTGACTAGACCGTAACAACTTCCCTCAAAATACTTCCCAATTGGTCGTCCAGTAGTCTTCATATCATCGCCAGACGGCGAAGGCATTACATCCTTCTGTTTATTTCTTGTACATCAATCAACCAAGGTAATATTTCTCCTGTTCTGCCAAGTGTGTATAGCTCACTCGAAGAAATTTCTCTTTTATTTTAGACAGAAACTTAAGTAACTCTCATGAAACATGAATATTTGCTACAAGCAGGAAACCTGGAAGCCAGCCTTTTGGAAACTGCAGGTCCTTCCTCGAACATTTGGATATTTATTCGGTTGCTAGGCAACGCGAAACAAGGGAGCTGTTATTATCGAGAGTGAGGCCAAATATTTCAAAAGTATTTACTGGAGGGATCAGGTGACACGCGGAGCAGAGGGAGTAATCGATAGTTTACGTGGCTTCTGTGAGTGATTGAACTTTACCCCGATAGATGTCACTGGAGGAGACAGCATAGATATTAGGACTTCATTATGTAAACAAAATGTCAGCTATATATTTGTGGGGAAGGGCAAGCGCAAGTAAGAATTAGGAAAAAGAAACAGAACTTTCACAACAGTTAACTTTATGTTGTAATACCCCTCTCGACCAGTTAATAGCCAGCCGTCTGTTAAAGTGATCAATTACGTGTTTCTAAGACAGTTGGGGAGGGGAGGGGGGGTCCATGTTTCTTTTCACAAAAATCCGCCATAGGGGACCCTGTTCGGTTTCATTCCAGCTTCTACTATCATCATTCCATATCACGTGGCATGATTCACGCAGGTATCCTGATCTCGTAAATTCTGCACATTTTACGACTAAAGTCGTCTGGCATATGAAGCCGTGTCCACTGGTAAATGGTTACTGATGTCTGGATGATCGTACTGCCTTTTTCGGAGTCAAGCAGGTCGAATTGGATTGCTTGACCCTGGGATCACGATCTAGCATCACGGAAAACGTGGAATCGAAATCAATACCGCTGTGTGAATTTAATATCTCGCTTGAAATAGCTATTTGTACCACCAGTTGTGCCATCTGCCTTTCTTCTGGCTCATTTCCGTCGTTATTTAAGAGGATCAATGCCACGGATGATAATCTAATAGAAGGCAGTGGTAACAAAATCTATGAACGTCATACCGCATCTTCCCTGTATGGATCGTCGAAAGCTTGTCTGTAGTTGGTGTTAATAATCCTCATGCGACTACATGGCTAATTGTGAGGCGGGGCTGTGCGTCGATGATTAAATATTTATAGGATTTCATAGCTTAATTAAACCCTTACTGCCAAAGCACTTGGCTTAGTAAGTGGTTCTGTGGCTGTAGTTGTGGCTGGCTAATGAGCAAGGGCCCGCATTATTATATAATACCCACATTGTGATTCATACTTGAGAATTTCTGCATTCTCAGGCTTGAAGCCGTGTGGTCTGGTAGAAGTCTAACGACGTTTCAGAAGAACCTACTACCTACAGCATTAGGGTCAATATGTTCTTATTGGGTGTGGCGTGGTTTTCTTATTTTAAAGGAAAGCTAGGCTTATTGTTTCGTTACAACTGCCTTGTGTAATAACGCGGTGATTCTTGTGAGAACGGAGCGGCAGCGAGAGGCCTTGCTGTGCCCATCGTGTCGGTTAGTGAAACCCTGCATTTTAATGTATTAAAGCATCAATAATACTAAAAGGACTTTCGGTTAAGATAGTTGATCTCTTCATATACGCTCCACCTAATGTTAATTTGATTTAGATTCTTCTTGAATGTCAGGCTGTTTTATTTGGTGATTGATTCCTTCACCCTTAAGGATCAGAAGTCGGAAAAGCTTGTTTTTGTCTGCTTGACCCTTGAAGATAAATTCACATGGGTTCTTTAAAACGTCGGAAACTATCCACCCAACGGCACAACGACACATCGATGAAGAGTGGAATGTTGAACAATACCGCTGTGAACACCTCGAATCTCGCGTAGCGTTGTTTATGTTACAGTGACATTATGTATGAAACCATTTAATGGAAAAGAGGCAAGGAAGGCAGTGTACGAATAAAATAACATTGAGTCGTGTTGTGCAAGTATTATTGCCGTGGGAAAACAATAAGTATTACATATTCTGTATATATGTGTGTGTGTGTGTGTAGTCTTAGGTATCCAGCCAGCAATGCTCGTGCGCCATATCATCTGTGGCCTGCCACGCTCTGCAATATTTTTCCATATTATCTCACAAACGGCACGATTTTCGAATGAAAAATTATTGAACCAAAATGTGTGTTTTGATTACCTCTACAACTTTTGTTTGAAACATTTATCATTATAGGAAGAACTGAGCGAGATATGATCAGAAATGTCTAGTGGTCTTCATGCAAAATACCCGTTATTCTTGTCCAATTTAAATGAAACGCGAATTTTTTTTTCTACAGATTGCGGGAAAATACTGAAATATCAACTTTCATGAAAATCCGTCTACTGGGAGCCGAGTTGTTCCACGCGGACTGGCGGACGGACAAACATGACGAAGCTAATAGTCGCTTCTCGCAATTTTACGAACTCGTCTAAAAATTGAAAACATCGCTCCGTTTCCTGCTCACAAAATGAAAAATGTGTGTTCGGCTTATTATTAGTGGGTCGCCAAAAGAGAATACACGTAAAAGTCACCCAGTAATTATAAGAATTTGACATTTCGCGATGACCCTACGTTCTAAGGAGAGCTCGCTAAAGGTAAGAAGTGAAGTGTACGTGGCGGAACGCGTTACGTAGTACTTATTCAGGCAACATGGAAATAAGTGCCATTTTTTATATATATTCTGGCTGTCAGCAAGTGTTTGACTGCAAACCTCTTGAAATATCTGTGTGGTTCAATTCAGCAATGTTTACTTTACACAGTAGGCCTGAAAATTGCATCAGATTTAGCTTTTATACGTTATAGCAATGGTGGCACACTTGGTACAGGCCGATTGGTTTTCATTGGCGGTGCACTTCAATTAGAATTAGCACTAAAATTTAATATTTGTCATTCGGATAAACCTGTTTTCAAAAGGAGCCGGTATAGCACAGTCTGTTTAGTGACTAGGCTGCGGACTGGACGATTTGGGGTTCGAATCCCTTCTGGGGTAAACCTGCTCTTATCCAAAACGTCCCGACTGACTCTAGGGCGCACCCAGCTTCGTATTCTATGGGTACCGGGGTTCTTTACTGCGGGTTAAGCGATCGGGTCTTGAAGTTGATCGCTCACTTCCACCCCGTGGTGTGCGGAACAGGGAGAAATTTATCTTTCATATATTTTTAAATAATGTCACTTATTTTACTAAATGCTACCGCGGAGTATAAAGATGCTGAAATTGTGATGAAATTACCAATTTCGGAGGCTTAAGTAAATGCAGCGTTTTCCGGACATTATATTGTGGCCCCCCCCCTCAAATTAGCAAACACTTAATCGAAATCCCGCCCCACTTCTTAACATTGTCTGTGGTCTTTTACGGAACGCCTTTATCAGTTTTTAATTTTTGAAACTTTTTCCTTTATAATCATTGTTCTGTTCATAGCCTCGTGATACACTGGGAAAATATGGCGCCCCACTGGTGTTTCGCGGCAAACCAGTTAACATTGTTTGCCTAGAGCTTGTAAATCGCGGGCATGTTCTTAAAAATTGTACTTGCTTGAGTAGATGGTGTTTGTACATTAATATTCCTGCAATTATCGTTCGTTGGGGGGGGTATTTATAATATGCCCAATACATTATATACGATAAAATTTATGTAACTACAAATTAAATACATTCTTTCTCTTTTTGGTTACAGATTGGCATGTATAATTAAATTGGTGTTGAATGGACTGCATAATAAATTTCAATTCAGTTTAATTCAGAATGTTTTTATTAACGCGCAGGCTTCCAGCACAAGTGCCTGGTGTAAAAACAGCACAAAAACAATAGAAATGCACAAAAACGGAACACTAAACAAAAGAACAATAGAGCATAAAATAATAATAATAATGATAATGATAATAATAATAATAAAGGTAAATAGGCTAAGGGTGTTTTTTTCTGATTGAAAGAAGGAATAAAACTAATTGGTCATAACTATTGTTAAAAGAAGACGATGCCAAGGTCGTACAAACACAACAAAATTTCCACAACATTTTAACCTTTCGAAGTCTAGTTTTTAGTGTTTCCGCATGTTTTCCATATAGAAATAACTATGTTGTACAGATGTAAAGGGATATTATTTTACCTGACAATTCACTTGTACCGTTTCCCTTGACGGCAGCAGCGCTGCTGTCAATGCTATTCCAGTTTACTCTGAGTCGGGGTCCAGGCATTATAGTTATGTATACTGCAGGTAATATTAAGTTTCTATTCGCCATGTTTAAAGAGGGTAAAGGAAGTTTATTCCATAGGCTCGCAGCCCTGTGTTATTGGAACGAAACATATTGTTCTTTACACATCGAAGTTTTATGAATTATGCGACCCGACGTGAAGGGACCAGCAACAGTTTGCTGATAAAATAATTTCCATGTTTGAATATACATATGTGTGCTTATTGACAAAATCTTCACCATTAGGATTTTACGTAAGTTTATTTGTTGAAATTGTACTTTACATGAGACAATGCTTCAGTTAGTATGTCGTATTAAATTGACGTTTTTAAGCTAAGCTGTTATGAATATCTCCTCTTGATATCCACTACTTGGCTACCCACATCGTCCAGGTACCGAATTCGGGGAGTTGTCCTTCCTATGCACGTACATAATTTGCAGCGGTTGGGTTAGGAAATGACTGTCGTCAAAATTCAGTGGTAACGGATGGGGGTATGAGAGGGGAAAGGAGAAAAGCCGAATTAAGTTGATAACACATATTGTGTGCTGCCGCTTACTGTGTGCAGGATGGACATTTCTTATCATAAGCTTCATCTTAAATTATTTTCTGCTGCAGATATTACATATAATATCTTCAATCTGGTCGTTTCATTGTTTGTTATTCTGACATAATCCGTGAATTAATTTTCTTCCAGATATTCGTACTAATGTTAATTGAGAATTAAAAGGGACTAGTAATTGTCGATATCCGTCCTTTGTTTTTTTAGCCTACTGCCTTTGCCTTAAAGAATTTCTTTGACCTTGAAAGCGTGAAGCGTCCTTTTTATCTGGGCTAATTTTGTTTTTCAAGCATATATGACCTCTCAAAAAATACACGACATCTCAAAACTATGTACGACCTCTCGAAAACATGTACGACCTCAGACAACAGAAAAATGAGCAATTTCACATACTTCGCACGAGATTCGAAACCAAGATTCCAATATCTGAGTGGTTTTGGAACCTTCAGCCGAACCTCACTCACTGTACGGTCCTTCAGTCCTCACAGCTCGCTGTCCTCTGTATAACGAAATGAGTGCATTTTAGGACCTTGAAAATGAGGGACTTCAAAATTCCAGCGTCGTTGAAGGGCTGGGCCATTTGATGCTTTAAAATCACGTGACGCGTAATTGTATTTCAAAGGCATGTGACCACTGGAGGGATCTCCTGCAGAATACTGCTAGGAAAGAGTTGGTCTCGGAGAATTAACTGTTCGATATTCGAAAAATGTGCTTAAAATTGTAAAAAGATACGCAGTTCTTCGTTCTGTGGTCGATTTAAAATTGCCAGTGTACATTTACATTTCGCCCAATCGTGGCGAACGTAGTGCATCCAGCATTGATATCTCAGCATTGTTGCGAGACAGCTGTTTATGTATCTGGAGGTGCCACGAATAATACAAGTACATTATTTTAATCCAAATGTCTTATATTACAAATTGAATTTCAACCTTTTAAAGCCCAGTGGTTCCTTTCATATCACCAGGTTTAACATTAAACATTCTGCGTCCTGACCGCACGTTGTACTAAGTGAAAGTATAGAAGGTTGTTAGGATAGCCGAGAAGGTATAAACATTATGCTAACGCTAATGTAGTGTTTGTGTACTCGTCTAAAACAACTATATTTATTGGTAGAATATAGAGCATTTTCTACATAAGGTACAACTACATGTTTTGGCGATTGATAATAGCCATCTTCAGGCTGTACATGAAGTACTTATTAAGAAATTATACAAAACATACCTGGGCTGTTTATATGGGGTAGGGAGGGGATAAAGTGGGCACGAGATCTCGTATCTGTCATAAAGGTTGGGCGTGTGGTTTACATGGGGGGGGGGGGTCTATGCTGTTACCAAGTTATGTCTAAGCTTATTATAGTTAAAGCTATGGTTGGTAACCTATTATGTTTGTATGTGTTGTGTAATTACACTAAAATATAAAATATACAATGTACAATAATATGTAGCACCTGTGACTAAAATTTAGGTTTATAAACTTACTCTAGTTGTTAGCAGTATCTTACTGTTTGACATAGATAAGGCTAATGTCTTAATAATCTCCTCTGTACAATTTCATATGTGGAGTTATAATTCTCCTTATCTTTTCATTTCTCATACATTAGTTTTTTTTATAGAACACAACGGGGATGACCAACCTCATGATTATTACTCTAACGCTCCAAAATGTTACGTTATGTGTGCGCTGTCTGTTTTGTTACATGTTTTCTGCTGGTTATTTTCCTAAAGTGAAAAACAGCGACATGCATTCATACGCTGCGTGCAATTTGGGCTGTGTGCTGTCGTCTGAACTTTGTTTAGCGAATTGTTGAGCGTACTGTAGTGTCTGAAAGCTTCCTGTCTGTTGCGAAACATTCACTGCTTGACAGTCAGCCAACTAAGCCGTCTCCACCTAGATGCAAATGCGTATAGGATTACCCATCCAGCCTAAATGAGTGGAAAGAACATATGCACATCATCTGGGCACTGAAGGCAGAAGAATAGCTCTCGTATGCCCTGATGCAGTATTTTTAATTAAGTTTTCATAAATTCCGTTTCTTGTGGTACGTGGGAGACGCAAGATTTTAGTTTTGTAATGTTATTCCTGTTTCATTTTGTATACAGAAGTTGGAAAATACGCATTACTACAGATAGACTATGCTCATCTTTTACCTACTCCAGATTCAAGGTTACGAGTAGCATGATTTGACTGTCGCTGAACCATTTAATACCAAGATAATCTGAATTTGTATAAAGATTTAGCTCGTACCGCGCAGTAAACAGTCCAACTACATTATAAAAATCAATCAGTTAGTGTTGTATACGGAAACATTTGCTGTTTGTTCTGAGATCCATGTGTTCACATGGATACACTATGTGGGCTGAACATAGGATTCTTTGAGTATTAAACCTGGCGGTACATAGGGTAACCCCTGGGCTTTTGGGAGATAATCGTGCGATTTCAATCCCAGAGTGTACGCAGTACATGGCCTTCCGTGACAAGATAATTGCACGTGTTAAATTTATCGCTTGGAGAGGCCGTGGAAATACCACGGAACTGGTAACTCAGGAGCGCATCCAAGTAGGGTGGGGGCGACCGGGCTGCAGCCCCCCTCCCCCAAAATTGAAATTTACGAAACACAGGTTTTTAGACATTATTATATTAAACGTTTTACGTAATTTACACTTCAGCCAAATTAAGCCACCGAAATCGGCTGCTGAATAGTGCATTAGGATTATGAAAAGTAAAATAAAAAACCTATGGAGTTTTAGATGAAATTAAAAAAAAAAGATTAAATTTTGTGACTTCAAATAAGTGAGTGAATCATGGAACATGTATTTACGTTTATGGGTCTGTAAATGCAGTTGCAAACAATGTTATTTTGCACTTGTACTTAACGACATAATTTTCATAACATAGTTTTTTAAAATCAGGCATAAAATTACATATGGCTTCAGGGTCAGTCCCTCCACCTCAATAAAATATTTTTAAACACTAACAAAATGCACTGATTAAAATACAATTCAGCAGATCACGAAAGTACACTCCGTAAGATGGAAGGGAGGGCGAATAGCGCCTGAAGTACCTGTAGGACCTACAAACCTTTGTTGTTGAAAGCTCCCTGTTGATGGCACCTTTGTGCCAAAACATGTAGACGTTTGCACCTGATATGAAGAGTGTTTTATGACCTGTTTTATTGTATTTTAATTAGTGAACTTTGTTGGGTTCTAAAAATTTGGATATAAGAAAATGCAAAGTGTGAATAA
>Ga0123353_10010413_pt1 | contig 12963 bp, 7 predicted proteins | sample TergutLab28metaG_3_FD_92763 | JGI IMG/M metagenome (GOLD analysis project Ga0123353, IMG submission 92763) | Labiotermes labralis P3 segment gut microbial communities from Petit-Saut dam, French Guiana - Lab288 P3 | ecosystem: Host-associated > Arthropoda: Insects > Digestive system > Gut ...
CACTCACTCACTCACTCACTCACTCACTCAATGGAGCAGAGTCCTTCCTGGGAAGTAAACAGCCCCGCAGCTAGTCAAGAAATTCCCCGTATAAATATTGTACCCGAAAGATCATTATGGCGTTTCCAATTGCCTGACATCCGTCTCTGTCTTCAGCCAGAGCAGTCGAGCCCGTGCCTCCCCATCCCAGTTATTGTGAAGATCTATTTAAATATTATTCTTCAATCTACGCCTAGGTCTTCAAAGTGGACTCCTTCCCTCAGGTCTCCCAAACAAAAACCTGAGTGCACCTCTCCTCTCTCTCATACGTGCCTAATGCTCCGCCTCTCTCATTCTTCTTGATTTTATTATCCGAATAATAATTGGTAAGGAGTACAGATCATAAGGCTTCTCCACTCCTTAAGCTGAAGCAGTACATTAACATAAGGACATACAGAATACTTCCTAGTGAGGTTTCCCTCTTCGCGAATTTTACTTAATTGTGTTTTCAAGAAGACTTTATTTCGTTCCAGACCAGTTCTGAGACCCACCCAGCCTTCTGTAAAATGGGTAACAGTTCTATTTCCAGTTGGTAAAGCGGCCGGGGCGAGGCGTTGACCACCCGTCTCCATCTAGCGTCGGTGTTAGAGAAAGAGTGGACCTATACGTCTACTCCTCCTCTGGGCCTTTCTGGTCTCTTCTAGGATGAATTTGACTTTGAAATTTATTTCTTTAAATAGCCATCGAATTGATTTTATTGGGAGGACTGGTGTGATTAAGGCCATTTCATGTCTCAGACTGCGGATTCGCCGGCTGCTCCTCGCCGAGGCCCGGGATCTATCGTAGGGAAGTCCATGTGGGACTTGTGCTTGAAGAAGTGGCACAGGGTTGGGTTATACTCTGAACACTCAGATTCTCCGTGTAAGTCAGAACTCCACCACTGCTACATTCTCAGCTGCCACCAGAGACTCGTACAATACACCCCAATTGAGGATGGATTGTGTACTAAGATACTCAGTCACATTCCACTCCAACAAGTTAAAAATTAGAGATTTGTTGTTTGGTATGGCGGTGACTAAGATTGCTGTTTTCTTGTATGTGATATCATGAAGCCCGGTCAAATTTCATATTTTGTATACAAGTAAAATAACCACTGCCACCTGGTGACAACCCACTTGTAGTTTATTATTATTATTGTTATTATTATAAGTACCGACATTTCATGGTAAGCTCTTTCAAACGTGCTTGTGTAAGAAGTTATTGAGAATCGAATCGCAGACGGCATTTTTGAAAAGTGTTGTGGATGTAAGCACGATGAATAGTTGTTTTTTTTGAAACGTCTGTTATTCGTGCGATTAGAAGCTGATTAGTGCACTTTCAGAAAAACACGTAGGATCAGATTAATTTGTTTTAGTCAGTAAATACGCTAGGTAGTATATAAGGTAAGTGTGTAAGTGTTTCTGGAAAAGGTACAATGTCTGAGAAGAAAATAAACCTTCATATAGTAGCATATTTCGTAACATTTTTGTCATCGCGTAACATGACATGGCTGCAGTGTGTTATTGGTGGTGAAAAAAACTGAAATATTTAGAATTATTATGAATTCCTTAAAATTTCAAATATTTTTATAATGTCAGTGTATCATCAGATACACAAAGGAGCTATTTGGACATGGATATATATATATATATATATAATGTCACTCTATCATCAGATATACAAAGGAGCTATTTGGACATATATATATATATATATATATATGTCACGTTTCAATTAATAAAAAGGAAAATTGAAAACTGTGATTTTATGTTACCCAAATAAAAGGATTTAGAAACAGAATTGTCTTTGAGCGACAGAACAACGCTGTTTCAAATTTTGTGATAGCGAACTCTGAGTGCCGAATGCTTTTTCAGTAGTAGTTAATCCTCACATCCTCAGTTAAGTTGGTTAAACAAACCGGTAAGTAATATGCTACGGGCACGCAATGTGGGTAATTTGTAAAATTGTTTGATGTCACCAAAACTTTTTATAGCAATTTATCGAGCGTAGCCACAGGTGGTTCCATTCAGGGAGAGGGAAGCCTCCTCCCACACAACCTCCATGTTTGACGTCATAGTGCGGATGTTCCTCGCGTCATCAACAAGTTGCCCTTTGATGGCCCCACGGATAAAGTCGTTTGCTCTCCGTACAGAAAGCATATTGCTCTTAATATTGGCTTAGAATTAGAGTGAGGGAAACGAAGCAAGTTTCGAAAAGCACTGTCAGAGTCACAGAGACAGAATACATCTGCTCCGGCGTTTGCGGCTGGTACACGACCCCCAGACATTCAGTATAATAAGAACAGTACGATAAACTGGGAAGCCTTCTTATCTTTAGATCCTTTCGCAACGCGGTAACTATCGTAGCCAGTGTATACTGGGTGATATACTGGTAGTAACTAAGGAATTTCAGAACATGCTAGATACGGCAGTGATCTTTTTCGATCTGCTACCTTGGTACGGTACTTGCTTCCAAGGACCGAGTGCAACCACGAACAGTCACAGAACAGTTCATTTTATAGCCTAGGTTCGAAACCTACGTCTGTTGCGTAGACGGCAGAAGCGTAACAGCTTGATGCGTTGTGCTGGGTGTGAAGATATGACAGAAATTCTTTAATGTTGAAATTTTTCTTCCGTAATATACAGTCAAACCATATCAGTGTATTATCAACATTCATTCATTCATTCATTAGTATTCAGCCCTAGAGGCCGGTCCGGCAGAGCCAGAGCCCGGTTATGGAACCGATATGGCTCTTGGCACACTGCATCCTAGGCAAGTTCTTGGGGGTAGTTTGCCATTGCTTTTCCCCGCCTTTAGACGTTACAACTTTCGCCGCCACGTGCCTCTGCATCCGCAGCGACGCGATAGATCCTAGCAGTGAAAGTTGGAACTGTGGGCGAGAAAGATGTCCGGTAGTAATTTTGCCTAAATTCCGACTTCCACGTAAATTTTTAGGGATCTTTTACATGCCGTAAATCTGCGACATGGAACCGACGGCTTTACTTCCCCTCCGAAGGAAGGCGTGCTGAGGATTTTTTCGCCCTAAGATTGCGACGGCTTCGGCCGGTTTTGAACCCGCGAACTTGGGTACCAAAGGCCAGAACGCTACCTGTAGACCAACATAACATTACTAATTAATTTACCGTCAAGATACCACAAATTACGTGCTGTAAGTAGCCGGCCGTTTTTGACTGTACTTAGGACATCATCAGGGGTGCATCTTATTAGTGCCTGCAGTCTTTCGAAAATTATGAACATGAAAACTATAACGTTTGTAAACCTGTGTATTAATCTCAGATTACGAGGCACGAACTGATTGAAGTGGCTAATTTTAATTTTGTTTAATATCAAATGAAATTCACGGTTACGTGTTAACTGGAAATTTTGTGTGCTGGTGAATGGAGGTGAAATTGGGAAAGAATGTCGCAGTTAGTCAGTCATTTAAGGTAGACTTTCGCTGTGCATTTTGTTGGAACGGGAGTCGAGCAATCATACAGTGAGACTCTCACTCAAGACAGTCAGCCGGGCAGCCAGCCAGGTAGCCAGTCATCTAATCAGCCATTCAGTCCCTCACTTAGGCATTGATACCGTCACTCATTCAGGCAGTCAGCCGGTCAGACCGTCGTCATTTAGGCAGGTGAGTCTGGGTCAGTTTATCGGTCGATTGTATGTGCGTCATAGGTTCTGGTATTTTAAATTGATACCTTTCGAAAATAGTATCGGTTTTGCATCTCAGTAGTGGTTACTTTCCAGCATCAAGATGTATTACAGCTGTATGTCACTGCTTTCCGAATCGCAGTTGCCGCTCTTTCGATCATCTATTTTCGCTAGAATAACACCTGTCTTTGTCAGTCCGATCAATTTACTGAACTTCACTACCCGAACACAAGCTCCTGCGCCGATCCACGTTACATCCGCTTCATTTTCAGATACAATGGGGCTGCCGGACTACAAATTTAATTTAAACGGAACAAATTAAAGTTTGTTTTCAGCATCAAAGATTTGCGGCAATCAGAGGATGTAACAATTAATGCTGTATCTGTGGCCAACAAGTTGGTATGGTCAGAGACCTAATTTAGTGATGTTATAGACATTCTAGAAATAGTAAAACGTACAAAGCTATATAAGTACACGTTGCATGTTGATTTTTAGGGTGTGCTGTTGTAAAACATGGCCTCTCACGTTAAGGGAAAAATATAGACAGAGGATGTTGGAGAACTGGGTGTTGAAAGTACACGTATCCTATAGGTCAGATGTCACAGGTAGGCTGCAGAAAGTTAAATGAGAAGTTGTACAGATTTATCAGTCATTATTAGTATGATCAAAGGGTATAGAATGAGATGGATATGGCATCTGGCAGGTATGGGAGAGAAGATATATGCGTACAAAGTTGTGATGGAAAAACCGAATGGAACGAGTCTGTTTAGAAGACGGAAGTATGGAAGGGGGGGGATAAGATTAAAATGGATCTAACGGGCGTAGGGTGAATGGGCGTGGACTGGCTCGGAATAACGACTAGTTTTGGGCTTTTGTGAACACGATAAAGAACTTTTGGTGTTAGCTAGCGGGCAATTGACTAGGTGAGCAACGGTTAGCTTCTGAAGATGGATTCAAACGCATGCGGTTACGTAGTTCATTTCCATTCTTGGACGCACTGAAACGTATTTCTTTATGACACAGGAATGTCTTAGTTCACGTTATTTCTGTCCGTCATTTGGCACAGTCGCTTTAATAATCGGGATATGCCAGTGGTCGTAAACATTGGCACGTCTTGAACATTACTGGGTGTTGTTTCAAGCGCAAAGACTGGGCGCCAATATTTCGTATATATGTGAGCACAGAGTAAAATGTATCATTTTTAAAAACGATTTCTTGTAGTTTCAAGTACTGGCGACCAAATTACGACTGTTTTGTTAAATGGCGGTGCACCCGAATGAAAATGCGCTACGCCCGTGATTTGACTGAATTTAATTCCCATGTTTAGCATTTCTGTTAAGAAGTTTTTGTATATTACAAATTGCCTGAAGAAAGAATGAGAACATGAACTCGTAGGGCAGTTACTTCACTAATACCGTACACAAGTACCCGTCAGCTGTTAAAAACAGACATTGATTGAATTGTTGAAGCAAGAAGGATGTCACAGTGACCGATAATAACAAGAAAGCAAAGCTTTTGGATCTTTCGAGAGAAACATAATTTTCTGTTCTGTAACCACACATCCAGTAGGTTAAAGCGGTTTTAAGGTCCTGCCGTCAGTACTGGTTGCCAGTTCGCCGATGATAACGAAGGCGAAAGCAATTGCGGCTTTTCATACTTTTTTTAGGGTGGGCGACAAAGTGTCCCCAGGTAGGTCCTGCAGAAGTAAAGATGTCTTCTCATATCCTAATTTTACAGGCATCTGCACAGTTTTCTAAACTTCCCAATTTCCAATTAGCCCTGTTTGAATATTATCCTCCCCGATATGTAATTATTGCCATGCCCATTTCATCCTCGTAGATTTTATCACCCGAAAAATGCTTGTTGAAGAACATAAAATTCCTCATCTAGCAGGGTCTCCAACCTCTGTTAATTTCTCACTGGTAGATCCGAAAATCTTCCGTAGCACCCTATTCGCAAACACCCCAATCCTTCGTTCTTCCCTTAGTAAGACAGACCAGGTTTCACGGCGATAGGAAACAGTATGTCTAACTCATTAGTTAGAAGCTGGGTCTGTCTACGTTGAATTTTTCTTTCATAAAATTGAATTTCCCTTTCTCATCATTTTTTAACTTATAGCATACCAATCCTAATTTATGCACAAGATGTTTAGATGTTTGTAGTCATTATCCGAACCAAATTTGTAATTCTTGGCACCAGTGTTTATTTTCACTTGTAGACTTGAAGGTAAAGAAGATATTCGCGTGATAGACAGGGTGTTTTACGTCCCAAAAGTTACCACTTCAATAAAATATTATGTTTTTTAAGATACACTATAAGGGTTCCTGAAGGAAATACTGGTAGTGTTATTATGTACATACAAATTTACATTCTTCCCTTGTTATTATTATTTTTCATTGTAGGGAGTAAAAAATGGGGAATTTGAGACTTTTATACCCATATGATAGGAAGCTTGTCCCTGAGTCAAGTCTGCATGCCGACGATAAGAGAAATATGCTTGTCCATGTTGGAAATCCAACCAAAATTTCCCATTCGTCCAGTGCGTAGCCTAGTCTGCATTAATCTATACCGACTGAGTTATCCTTGCTCATTTTGCGAGTATTCGATGAAGTATTAGGATCGCCTGATGAATGCCGAGAAGAGCACGTATTGTGCGCAGCAATGCTGCCTGTTGGTGAGTGACTGTCCAATAGGATACCTGGTTGGATAGTTATTGATCACTTGCTGTTGCTTGAAACTTTGCCCGTACATTGTGTGTTTTAAAATGCGCAGCGTGAAGTAGGAGGATGGGGTATTATAAACTTGAAATCAAAGTTTGGTGATGATGCTTTCAACACGGAAACATTATCATGTCTCTGTTCGTCCACCAAAATAGATCACACAGTTCGGACCAAAAGCCATGCAGCACATATTTTACGGTATAGTTATCACAAAATGTGTTGTAAAGGACTGATTGTTTTGTCGCTGAGTTCTGGTAGATATTGACGTAATCGGGCAGATTTTTTAAAAGAGTTTGTTACTGAGCCGTTGGTTATGCATGTCACTGCATTTTGTGAAACCCGAAGTTTTAATATAGTGCTAAAAAGAAGATATTTCTAGCCCCTATCGCGAACCGGTTCCATCAAGATTACCTCTTTACATCTTCGTTCATTGAGACTGTAATATAATCCTTCCACGTACGCTTGGAACTTCCTAGCTTCTTTTTCCTTCAATATTTCTGTTAATATGCTTGTTTATTTTGCATCCGTATCTCTGTAAGTAACTGACTGACTAACGAAGTGACTGGCTGGCTTACTGACTGACCGTGCAGCAGAGGTGTTACAGCGACGTTGGAACTAACGGGTTGGGTAAGAAGTTCCTGGAACTTGGTGAAAGCCGAATATTCAGTACCATTTTTGACAGAACTGCTCTTGTTTTCTCTTTTGAGCCATCTGGATCATCACTGGCCAATTATTTAGCGATAAGACACAGAACACTAAAGCCAAGGCTGTGCTAACTTAGTTCCTAATTGCGCTGTCGGTGAAACACGTTTATGACTAAGCATTTTACACTGATACTGTACTGTATGTTGGCACAGGATCTTTCCGAGTTTAGAGCTTGCGTTATTACCAGCGCAAACCTTTTGTGTATTTGTGCTTTTGAAAGACTTCTGCATAATCTGTAGGTTTGCGACGACGCTTCTGAACCAGTGGGTACATTTTACAGACCTTATTCATAAAAACCTCTTTTTTTCTTGTCCTGGTTTGCTCGTTTTTCTTCGCAGGCTTTTCCAGGACAGCAGGTAGTCTATTTGGCGTATTTTCAACCGACGCTTCCCGATTACCTTCTGCGCAATCTCCAGGATGTAAAGTCTCATAAAAATGCTGGCTTACAAATTAATGTGTGTATTTTAGTTAGAAACTTGGACAGTTTTATATTTTCCAACAGAGGCATTATTTAAAGAGAATTATTAAGGAGTATTATTATACCTTTGAATAATTAAATATACTTAAATTATATTTCAAAATTTGGGTTTTATCGCACAGAGAATAAAGTTCGTGCATTTAGGAAGACCATCCCTTTTGTGATATTTAGATTTGTAGGAGAGTAGTCGCCGTTTTTAATGAGCATCATACGAAGCAAATTAATACAATGTTTGAGCAAAATGAAGAGGGTTTTCGTCGTTTTCGCGCAATATTGCGAGAAGCTTTGTCATGTCTCCCTGTCCGTCCGTCTGTCCGCGTGGAACACCTTGATAGCCAATGGAAAGATTTACATAAATTAATTACTGGGGGTTATATTAAAATCTGTCTACCAGATTGAAGTTTGGTTTTCATTCGGGAAAATATACACATTGCTTAAAGACGTACGCATATATGACTTTCGCCATTTACGAGGTAAGTAAAAGAAATGTGGCAGGGCGAGAGAGGGCGACGAGTCTTCCACGATTTTAACGTACTGTGGTACAAGGCAGATGCAATTTGCTTTCTGGATAATCGTGTGAAAATCTGAACGGGCTTCACTGTTCCGTTACCGGTACATTTCATATCTTAATGAATCTTAAAACAGGCGCTATGTGCAGTAATAGCTGTGTCTGAAGGCGTTAGTGGAACCTAGGTTCTCGTGCATGATATTTGAACATTTATTTTGCGATCTTCTTAGGATACCGCGTAGTCTCGTAATTAGTTACCGTCGTTTGGAAGGAACCTGCTGCCACCATCCACAAACCCTCAAAGCAGGACCGTTTTAGGCTATCGAAATATTTGTCTGCATTGTGCCGCACAGATTGTGGGCACCGAAATTGACGGCTGTACCCTGTACATTTTACAGAGTGATTCTTCATGGTGTGAACATAGAGTAGTAATATATAGGATTTACTACTCGAGTTTGTTCGAAGAGTTTCTACTGTCTTTGGGTGAAGAAGATTTCAATAACTGTCTTGTAATATAACGATCTTAACATAATTTTTATATGAAACTCTACCGGGATACTGATAAGTCCTTAGCCCGACCAGGAAGGAAACAAGCTCGGAAGCATGCCAGGGACGCGTGCAATTTCAACAACATCGAGACGCGAGTTGCCATCCAGATTTTTCCCTGCAAGGCAAGGCGCCGAAGGAAATTCACGCCATTCTGACAAACATTAGCTTGTTTCCTTCCTGGTCGGGCTAAGGACTTATCAGCACCCCTGTTTATCGATGTCTTTATGTTCTTCTGCCATTATACGTGTTACCGTCTGCCGTTATACATTTTACCGTCTACGTATGACAAAGCTGTAAAGCATTGGTATTTGTATTTTAGTATTAATTCACCCTGAAGATAGTTAAAGACAATACCCGAAACATGTAGCAGTGTTTCATGTTTTTTATCTGTGCAGTTTGTTGGTTATGAACTTGTTTTGTAATACTGGCTAGTTCTAAAACTTCTGGATACGTCTTCATGTATCAAAAAATATTTGAAATATACAGAATCTACAGAACTCAGAGTCGATAATGACTGCCTGCTGTAAACTTCATAAGCACTACTTGACCCCGAAGGCGAAAGAACTACGATTCTTCGGGCCATCGACGCAAACCTACCCAATGACATTGCGTCGCATCCTAGAAGACTAAAATCTGCTGCTGCGTTGCAATAGTAACTAGTGCTTGTTATAATCTTGCAGAAGTAATCATTGTCTGCTGTGACCTTGCGGCAGTAATCAGTGCTTGCCGTAACATTGCCTTATTAATTAATGTTTGCTGTAACTTTGCATTAGCAACCTGTGAGTAAGGTACTTCTGCGAAAGGAACCAGTATTTGGAGCAACATTCCTGCAGTAATCAATGTCTGAAGTAACACTGCATCAGTAACCAATGTTTACTGTAACCTTACATCAATAAGCATTGTCTGCAGCAAACCCGCTGCAGCAATTTCATATCTACAGTAACACTGCAGCAATAAAGTGTCTCATGTAACCCTGCAGTAGTACGCAGTGTCTGCTGTAACATTACATCAATAAGCATTGCCTGCATTAACACAACTGCAGTAATTCGTGTCTACAATAACAGTGCAGCAGTAATCAGTATCTGCTGTAACGTTGCATCTGTAAACAGTGACTGCAGTAATCCTAGAACAGTAATCAGTGATGGAAGTAACATTGCGGCAGTAACCAGTGTCTGCTGTTACCTTGAAACAATAAACAATTTCCACACTAACACTGCAGCAGTAATCAGTATTTGAAGTAATATGGCAGCAGTAAACAATGTCTGCAGTACACTGCAATATAAACCAGTGTCTGCTGTAACGTCGCAGCAATAAGCAGTGTCTGCTGTAACATTGTGTTGGTAGTAATGCGTGTAGTACCTCTGCAAAAGTAATCAGCGTCAGCAGTATTACTGCTTTAGTAGTCAGCGTCTGTTCTAGCCTTATAGCAGTAAGCACTTAAGCACTGTCTGCAGTAAAACTGCGACAGTAATAAATGTCTGTTTAACCTTGCAGCAGTAATCAGTGTTTGTTACAACACTGCAGCAGACGTTATACAAAGTCTGTACACCTTGGAGTTTCTCAGTTACAGTGTAGTTGTCTTCTACACAGTTTTGATTTCAAAGTTTGTAGCTGAACATTGGTTCCCTTGCAAACACTTTGAATCTAACCTCCTAGCTACACAAACTTTAGCGAGATTAGTTTTGATTTCCAAAGACTATGAAGAGATTCAGCCGAGCTCTTCAAGTAAACAAGTGCGTACAGGTGAGAGTTACGACCAAAATGTAAAGGTTTAAATACGATAAAGTAGAGGTTATTAAATATTACATAAAAACGGTTAGAATAGAATGATTATTGATTCGGATATTGTATGGAAGGAAGGAATCGTTAACGCTTTAAAGGTCGGAGACAATTATACGCACGGATTACCTGCTTGAAAATAAAGAATTACACGTTTTGCCCGGAATGTATTTTTATTTGTATGATTTTCAGAATAAACAACAATTATCGAAAGCAGCATAAACCGAATGGTCTTTGTAATAGAGACTGTGTTATCTCTAAAGTAACAGATTAATGTTTACAATGTTTTGGATTAATTTCAGGCATCTAAATTTAAATGTAATATTAAATATTTATTTACGTGACTTATTGTTAGAGAGTTGATTAGTTGCTTTAGTTTCCTAGTTAAAAAGAATTTTACTCGCAATGTATTTCGACAGGAGGGAAACCACTCCTATCCACGCCGATGTTACTGCTACGCTCCACGTGAGTTACTTGACATACAGAACATAGAAAATAATGTCTGTTACGCGACAATTTTACTTGTCACAACTAACAGTGTAGACTGCATTCGAGCTAGGTAGGCTAACTTTAAACACAGGCAGCCACTGAATTCTGAGCCATTCCTGCTCATTCTCGTGTAGAATCGTGTAGACTTACTCATGCCCAGTGGAGGTCCTAGGGAGACACAGTTTTTTGCAGACTGCTTCTAAGATACGTGGAAATCACTAGCAAAATTATAGCCTCTTCATCGAAATGTAGACTGCGTAGCAAGTAAAGGAAATTCATTCCTGATATACTGGTAATCGTTCAGCTATAAGGGAAGTTCCCTGCCCTTGATGGAATTTGAAGTTTCATTACTGTGTTCATAAGAGGACTTCGCTGGTCCTCATTTTGAGCAAGGTGAATCCACATCCTATCAAACGCGTTCGTTAATGATCAAGTTAATATTACTCTGTCTTCTCCGCCTTGGGTTCAGAATTGGCCTTTTTTTGTTCAGTTTTCTGTGAAAAATGACATTTTTCTCAACTCTAGTGCGTGCTACGTAATTACTAACTTTATCACTCTTAAAATGATGCGACATGGAACGTTTCTATACTTGTTTCGAGTTTAACGGCCGTTCAGTTGGCCTCATGAGCTGCTGTAGCAGTAATCTGACACCTTTTCGAATAGCTGAACTTTGTTAGTGAGGCAGGATAGAACGTCACGATTCTGCTTAATAGTCGGGAGATTCCGGGTTAAATCTTTGACCAAAGATCGGGAGGTCTGACTGAAAATTTTTGCGGTTTTCTTTAGTCGCTTCAGGTAAATTCTTGGTCAGCGTTATCTCTGCATGTTCAACATTTCTTCACTCATTCGACACCATGTACTCCGAGCTGATGAAAGCACTATTTAATAACTATAAGCACTTACACGTATATTCCAGATTAGTGTTACCAAAATTACGTTTCATGAGACGAAAGGTGTATAAATCTTTCTAACCGTAAAACCGTGAAGCAATAGTAGCAAGGCTGTAAATTATACTGATTACGCGTTATTTAAAAAACTGTAATGAACACTGGGAACGAACAGTTAACGAAGGGGTTCCATCAATATTATAGTCTTCTGGGAAGTGACCTCCTGGGTATTTTACTGAGTGGATACGAGACCTAACGAAATCACATCACAGAAGACCGTAATATTAAAATTTACCACCGCGAGAACTTCAAATCTCACAGACCTCTACCTGGAATATAACAATTGCTAACACATTCATCGGTGTGAAAAAAGACAGCGAATTAGAACGAAAGAGACGAAAAGTTCTTAACTCTTAAGAAACCTGAAGAATAAAAAAACCAACTCGATGCCCCTTGTTATTTTATTGTACTTCTTATAGGCTCAACATATTTCAGGCATTACTATGCCCATCATCAGGAGCTCGCGACTGTGATGTTGATTACCACATTGGTCGTTTCGTTCTTGGTTTGCTGTAGGTTGGAGGTTAGGTGCGGTTAGGCTGGAGTGGTGTCCGGGCTGCAGGCTAAAGCACGACTTAGCCTGCAGCCCAGACACAGTCATGTGATGTACTGTCCCAGCATCTGCTTAGAAGGACTGAGGGAAACTACAAAAACACTCAGCTCGGCTAGTCGGTGTCTAAGTACTAAGACAGCGGTTCCCAAACCCGGACCCGCGAATACATGTCCGTAATGACTACTTTTAAGGTGATTTATTTATTTAATTAAAGGAATAATGCTTAGTTAAAAGTCACCGAGTAACTTCTTTAATTGGCGATATGCTTATTTCACATGACCGTTAGAGTACCTAATTAAGAAATCCCCTGTACTCATGAAGAGGCAACATTCAGTTTAATTAAGGTCAAAATATGCAATGTATTGTAAGGCATGCTGCTGGTATGTATTGGTAGCTATCTTAAGACTACTGTCACCGAGTGACAACTGAATTGCAGTTAGTAATAATAATAATACTTACTCCATGGTGCAGAGTCCTTCTTGAGAAGCTAACTGGTTTGCAGCTAGTCAAGAAATTCCCCGCATTTCACGGAACCCGAAGGTTCATTACCGCACTCACAA
>Ga0123353_10010414_pt1 | contig 12962 bp, 14 predicted proteins | sample TergutLab28metaG_3_FD_92763 | JGI IMG/M metagenome (GOLD analysis project Ga0123353, IMG submission 92763) | Labiotermes labralis P3 segment gut microbial communities from Petit-Saut dam, French Guiana - Lab288 P3 | ecosystem: Host-associated > Arthropoda: Insects > Digestive system > Gut ...
AATAACAAAGCCCCCAGAACCGGTGCATTAGGCGGGGGCTTTGTCGAAGAAAAGAGCGAGATATACCAGAAGGATATAATCTGTAAGGATATTACAGCATATATTGATTCTCCGCAACCGCCGTATTTGGGGCTTTACAAATAACAAAAAACATGCTATACTACCTGTAATCATTCCCCCACAGCACGTCTGGAGGGGGCTTGTTTTTAGAGGGGCTTATTTCAATATTTCGCGGATGGCCTGCTTTTTTTCGCCTATCAGCGCAAGAGAATCATCGTAAATCGCGGGAGTAATGCCCATCCATTCGGTCAGTTCGATGGCGCGGCCCACGAATAAATCAATTCTTTCAAAGTTTACTTCATTGGTGCCTGGCTTGAAAATCGTGGGGGAGTTGTGGGCTATTTCATTGCGCAGCCGCCGGAGTTGATTTATATTGCGCTGGACAGTATGAAGCAAATTGGGGTGCTTTACATCAAAGATAAGCACCAGATCACCGCCCAAAGCGTTATGCTGATTTCGCAAAAACAGCGAGGCCCAAAAGCCGATGCTCATACTGTCCACCATCTGGTCATTGCAGAATTTTCCTTGACTGATCAACCGATAACGAGCCTCCACCAGAGAGTTGTATGAGTGGATTGTGTTTTGTTTGTCGAACGCAGAACCGGGATAACTTAGCTTTATCAGCCAATCAGTGTTTGTCTGGGAGATATGGTCATTGATTTTGTTGCGCAAAGCCACTTCAAAACAGGATGTAAACGAAAAAAGCATGATGTTGAGCAAACCGCTGGCAGAGTATAGCTTTACTGCTTTCACCTTGTCACCGTCCGCTGCCTGCAAATAGCGGTCCAGGCGGGGTTTCGATACGATTTTAGCTAGTTCTCGGTATGTCATGAGGCTATTTTATCACGTTTGGTTGAGCACTAGGGTTCATTCTCTAGCACCGCCCGCACGATCAACCGCTGCGCGTATGTCGCCTGGGCCTCGTCATAATCACCGGCACAGGTAATGAGCGTTACCCCTTCCTGCTCCGGCGTAACGGAAACCATCAACGCTTCCATATCGACATTAGAGAGGGGCAGGATATATATTTCAGTCACGGTATAGCTGAAAACCGCGTTATCCTCGCGCCCGATTAGGATGATCTCCCCCGGCAACAACTGGTTTAGGTCGGCGAAAACGGCGGGTTGACCGTCCGAGCCGGTCAAGTGTCCGCTGAGTAAAACAGCCTGCGCGGGGTCATTCGAGCCGGGAAAACCGCCTCCCAGATACCATCCGACTTCATGGCCCGAATCAGGAGCGGCAAACTCGCCGGTATCGTCAATGCCCAGGGCGATGATGGGGGCGGTTAATTCCAGCGTGGGGATGTGCAGCGTTTTGGGCTGGGTCGCCGCTTCAGCTACAATAACAGTAGATTCCGGCTCAGGGGCCTCATTTGGGATGCTGTAAAAATAAAAGCAGATCGCCAAAGCAACCAACAACCCCGTGCCAACCGCGTTCAGGATTATCTTTTTTATACCTGGTGATGGAGCTGGCATTTATTTTTTATAGCCCGTATTCGGCACCCCCGGCACTTTTGGCAGTCCCACCCCCACCGGGAAGGTATTGGACACCGGCCCGCTGGCACAGCCATTCAGAGGGGTTAATCTAAATTGATAGGTCTGACCAGGGGTTAAATCATTGACGGTAAATGATCCAATGCGGGGGTCTTCAATGATCACGCCAAAATTGAAACCCTGCCCGGTTAGGCCATATTCCAGCAGATATTGATCAAACGGTTCGCCGCCTGTATTGAAATGCAGGGTGATTGTTCCGGGCTTGCTGCTGGTGGCCTGATAGATATACGGGGCCGGATCGCTGGGGGCGGCAGCGGTGCAGTCGTGGTTGCTGGCACTGGTACGGCTCCCATGCCCTGAATGGCCCGGAGAACTGACAGGCAAATCTTGAATAATAGGCGGCACAATGATCTTGGTCTGCACTGTGCAAACAGCGCATATGCCCTCGCTGTCCGATGGGACCACCCGGTTGTTCATCACCCCATTGCCCGCGCCCGGCTCCATCACGCGCACAGTGTAAGATATATTGGCAGTGCCGCCAACAGCCAGAGGGCCGCTCCACGTCAGGATCGAACCGCTGATATATGCGCCGCTGGTGATGCTGCCGACAAACACAGCGTCATCCAGCACGTCCGACAGGTCATCGGTGATGGTGACGGGATGGTGCGAAGTGTAGGGCGATGTGCCGGTGTTTTTGATAGCAATTTCGTAAGTGACTAAATCCCCCGGCTTGGCTTCGGCAGCGTCAACTTTTTTTGTGATGGTGTAGCCTGGGTCCCCCACCAGGGTCTGGGTTTGGCAGGAGCCGCCGCAGCTTCCTTCGTCATGGGTCGCAAGCACGGTGTTGCTCAGAACCCGGTTGCCGCCCAGGTCCGCTGTGTGGATAACGACTGCGTATGAAACGGTTGTAGTCGCTCCGGCGGCCAGTTCGCCCGTCCAATCCAGGCTTGAACCGTTTAAGGTCAGGCCGGGGGCAAGCGGATAAACCAGGTCCGCATCGTCAAGCACATCCGATAGATCGTCTGAAAAAGTGGCCGGGAACGTGCTGTCATAGTCCGTTTCGCCGGTGTTCTGTACTGTGATGGTGTAAGTCACCGTATCGCCGGGCCGGACATGGTGGCCCGCCAGCCCCAATTCCGCTGCCTTGCTGATAATGTAGCCGGAGGTCGCGGAGCCATTGGTGACGGAAGCGGTGTTGTTATCCGGGTCCGGGTCGGCCTCGTAGCCGGTGACTGTGGCGGTATTAGTGACGGAGGTGTTGATCCCCAAGGGGGTAGTGGCGGTAATCGTGAATGATTTTGACACGCCGGGGTTGAGTGTGCCGGAAACGCAGACCGCGATATTCACGTCCGATAAATAGCAATCCGAGCTGTCGAAGCTGATATTGGTTAGCTGCGGGTCCAGGGTGTCAGTGACATAAAAGCCGCTGCTCTGGACGCTGCTTTCATTGGTGACTGTCAGGGTGTAGGCGATGTTCGCGCCGGGCGCGTACTCGGTGGGGTCGATCCCGTTGTATTCCGTCTGGGATGTCTTTGTCAGCGACAGGTCCACCGGCAGGCCCTGATAGGACGCGCCGTCATTGGTGGAGCTGGCAGGCCCGGCTAACACGGCGACTTCGGTGAAGGTCGGGTTGACAGCACCGGGATTATCAATCTGGATTTGGTGGATGCTGCCGGTCACATTATTGGAGATACCCAGGTTGCCGTTGCCATACAGCCACTGTGCGCCAAACGAATTGCCCCAATCAGTGGACACAATACCCGCCAGGCTGAACCAGTCCATTTGCCCGGTCGAAATATTCACGCGATAAATGCCGTTGCCGGGAGAGGTCGCCAATGGGCCGCCGCCGCCATAAACGCCCCACAGAAAACCATCCATACAAACAAAATCGGCGGTGTTGGGCAGCGAGGTTGTGCCGATGTTACCGGCTGTCAGATGCAGCGGAACGGCGGTTGGCTGCGCGGCGGTGACATCGATACCGTAAATTGTGCTGGAAGATTGGGAGGGTGCTACCCAAAGGATATTGGCCGGGCTACAGTTGCCGATGCTGCCAGCGTTGTAAGTGTTCGATCCTGAAAGGGCGGGCAAATTTGTAACCGTCCTCGCAGCTCCCAGGCCTGTTGTCGCGCCGGTCGAATCAATCTGAATCAGGCGGTTGGTGGTACTGTTGATCGCGTAAATATACATATCGCTGGGATTGAAGCCCAGCGCGTTATAGGTGATGGTCTGCACCGGGCCTACCGGGAAAAAGCCTGCGGAGTTTGTGCCTGGCTCCTGTATGGCTTCATAAAGCCCGGTCGGGCTGCCCTGGGAAACAAAGACCATGCCCTGGCCGGGTGAGAAGGGTACGCCTGCGGCTTGAATCAAATTCGCACTCAAACTTAAGAAAATTGCTGCGATGAATAGAAGCAATGGCTTTCGCCATTTATAAAATATCATAACAATACTATACCATACTGGCCCACCAGGGCGTTTGAATCCTAGTGCTCAAACAAAAGGCCCCGCCGAGGGCAGGGCTTTTGTCTGTAATTTGATATGCCCAGATTGGAATATCTTTTAGATGATACCCCAACTATGGATTTCCCGCAACAGCGGTGTAAAGCAAAGTAGCAGTGTAGGTCCCGGTGGGCTGGGTGGTGTCGGCTTTGACACCGTAAGTCACGGGGGTAGCATCGCCGGAGACTTCTTGATTGACATTGGCGATGGTCACGGGCGCGCCCCGCAGTGGCACCCCGGCAAAATTGGTCATGGCCGGGACAGAGCTAAGAGGATTTGTGCCGAGCCGGAAACCCCAAGTGCCGTTGGTTAGGGCCATTTCCGTGCTGCCGATGGAGGCAATGGTGTTGCTGCCTGAAACTAGAGCGGTTTGGGTCGTGCTGGTGTTTTCCAGGGTCAAATAATAGCCGTTGGTATTGTTGGTGCTGACCTCAACCGTGGTTCCCATATCGACCTGTGTACCTGTGGCGGTGGGGGTAAGATCAGTGCTGATCGTGTCATCGGTGCTGATTGTCAAGGTTTCTTCGACAGTGAAGCCAAGAATCTGGGCAATGCCTACCATGCCTACGATAGTATCATACTCGCGCCAGGCGCAGTCCCCGATGTCACGGATGCCGTTGGGATCATCGGTGGCGGTACAGATGTTAGATATGATTTCGTCTTCGCAATCGCCCGTGTTGATACAAAACGGAGTAGCGTAGTCGCCCTCGCCGCCGAGGATGGAGATGTCAGATGAAAGCCAAAGCACTGGGGAGATGCCATCGCTGCTGCCGGCATAGTTGTAGCTGAGCGAAGTGCCACTATACCCACCGACAAACCAGACAGAGTCTGCGTTAGTCGAACCCGGCGAACGTAGCCATGGGTAGCGGGGTGAAGGATTACTCGATGAAGCAGCCCCAGCAGCAAACAGCCCAAAGCTGTTGCCATTGGTACAATCGGTATCAAACCGGGCCTTACAGAAGGAGCCGCCCGAGCCGTTTTCTGCGGTTTGACCGGCATAACTAGTATAACCAGTGGTGCCGCCCTGCCATTCGGTAAACGAGGGCAGACCTACGCGGGAAGTCATGACCGGCGCGGCATTGGTGCCGGAAAAGACAAAGCTATTGCCATTGCCAGCGGTGGGGTCCCATGTGCCAGTCTGCCAGGGGCGAGAACCGGCATTGAACCATCCGGCCACGGCGGTAGTGTCCATCGAATAGCCTTGCATATCCCAGGCATAATTCGGAACCGTAGTGGCTTTGGGCCGATTGCCCATGTTGTCCGGGAGAGAATCATAAAAATTATCCAGTGTGTTGAGGGCATTATTATTTCGCAGGGAAGCGGCGTTGGCGTTGGTGGTGCCGGTGTTGGTGTTACCCATCACCATGGAAATGTTGTTGGAATAGGTGCTGTCTGCCGTGCCGGAAACGCCGTTCCATGCCTGATACCGGGCAGATAAAGCGTTGGCGTATTGACACTGCGCATTACCCCACCAACAATAGTTGTCCAACAGCATCCAGTAGGTGTAGGTATTGCTGTCGCCGAAACTGGCGGCGTTGCTATAGCCGGTTACATCGCCCAGGGCCGCGCCCGCCGCATTGCGGGCCTGCATTTTAACGAATTTCAAGGGCAAAACGCTCATCGTTGTCACGGCACAGTTGACATCATCGCACATCTCGGAATCTGTGGGGACAACCTGGATCACGCTGCCAAAAGGCAAGTCGGCCAGGGTCTGTGATTGTGCTCGGACAGGAGCAGCGGATATACCAAATAAGGCTAAGGCTGTTAGGCCTGATAGGAGAAGTTGTCTGGACATATTGTCTTTCTTTTTGGCCGCATTTTAGCAGGAAGCGACCTATGAAATTTATTATATATGTAAAAATTCTCTGTTGTCAATAGGTTTGATTTTCTCTGCACGGCAATTCCCCCAGGGCGACAGCACCACCACATCCTTTAGCGTGGCGAATTCATGCGGCTTTATCGTTCGTTCTTCCGCTGTGTGCTGGCTAATTGTATACCTTTGTTCCTGGTCGGTGTGGGATGCATAGCTGACGCTTTGGCTGGTGCGGATCACCTCGCTGGTCCCTACCAACTTGCTGAATTCCTCCTGCGTCTTGGCATCCGCCGCCCCCAGGATCACCTTGTAGGCGCAATTATCGAGCATTACCTCGCGCTGGGCTGGACCATAGAGCAAATCCAACTGGGCGATGGATTGAACGACAAGAACCATCGTCACATTCTTGCTTCGCAGCGTGTTCAAGCCTTTGGCAACCGGTAGAAGCTTGCCCAATTGGGCAAATTCTTCCAGCCAAAACGCGATGGGTTTGGCGGTTTTATTGGGCCGCCGTTTGAAATCCTGCACGAACAAACCAATGGTGAGCATGGAAAGCGGCATCCACTGCTCCAACATATCTTCTTCAAGGCACAAAAATATATCGTAGCCATTCTCCAAATCCTGTGGACTGATGTTTTTTTCTTTCGTCAACGCGGCCTGCACCTGTTTGTCGGTCGCGAAAAGCATCAGGCTATTGCTAAATTCCATCCCGATCCCCGCCAATGGCGCGTCCACTTTGTCCCCAACAAACTTGCTCATAAAATACTTCACCAGGTCATCCCCGCTTTCATAAGCCTGCAAAATGTGTTTGTCAAGGGGTTTTAACAAAATCAGCTTGGCGATGTCGATGAAATTCAGCCCTTGGCGATAGTAAAAAATAATGAACCCAGCCAACAGGTTTTGGGTCGCCTTCACCCAAAACGGGTCCTTGATATTGACCGGCTCGGGGATAATCGCCATGGCGATTTCTCTGGCCGCCTGCGCCGGATTTTCGCTGCCGCGCAAACGAAAAAATGGGTCAAAGCCCCATGCATCTGGGTCTGTGGGGTTGAAAATCTTGCGTTTGCCTGGCAAATGCGCGGTTGCCAGCGCGATTTCAGCTTTTTTGGTATCGACAATGAGCTTGCTGCACTTTATCCGGGGATAAGAGGGCAAAAGAACACTCGAAGTTTTGCCGCTGCCCGTTCCCCCGGCGAGAAGAATGTGGCCGTCCGCATTTTCTTCTTTATGGAGATACTGCGTTTTGCGGAAGCGGCGGCGGTACTCCCCGAACACGAAGCCTTGAGGACTAGGGTTCAAAAGCTCCTTTGGCGGCTTGGATAGTTGGGTCTGCCCTATCAGGCACAGCAGGCCCACGCCAAACCCCGTGACCACCAGCCAGAGAAGATACAGCATCATCTACCCCTTTCCAGCCCGCGCGACTGCTCTTTTTTATGCCCGGCAAGCCATTCCTCGTAGGTTGGCAGGCGGTCCTGGGCCTGCCCTTCGTGCTGGGGCTGCTTGGTGTAATTCTTCTCGCCCAGATTGCGAATGTGGCGGCCACGCTCCCGCCGAATCGCGTTGCGTTTTTGCTTTTCGCGGTTCTGGGTGCCGATTTCGGTTTGTATGCCCTTCTTTTCCAGTGCCGCGACTTTGGGTCCCATGTGTTTGGTCGGCTCCAGGTCAAGGCCCTGCCGCTTAAAACTGCGCATATCAATGGGACGCTCAATGCCTCGCCGCTCATATTCGCGGTTGACATCGCGCTCCCAGGCGGCCCGCCATTTTTCAGCATTCCCGCGATCATCCCAGCCCATGATGTCAATGCGCCTACTCTTGAAATCCCCTTTCGCCAGCGGGATTTTCTGACCCTGTTTATCTAAGATATATTCGCGCCGCGACTTGTCGCCCCAGGTGCCGTCAGGATTGAAGGGCCGCATGGTGAACATGACATGGGCATGGGGGTTCGGGTCCTTGCCTTTCGGGTCATGAATGCACAAATCAGCGCACATGCCCCAATCAACATACTCGCGTTGTACATGGTCGCGGATTAGAGCAATCTGGGCATCCCTGTCAAGTTCGACAGGCAATCCTACGATTAGGGTCCGTGACAATTGCGCATTGCCCTGTCGTTCAACGTGCTCCACCGAGTTCCAGAGGATTGCACGATCCGCAAAATCACGGGGCGCGTGTTCAGGCAGCAAAATCTCTCTGTGGACCACATCCCGCTTACGGGTGTGATCACGCCATTCGCCATAGCGATGATCATAGATTTTTTCTCTGGCAATATAGGCGGCTATCCCAACCGTTGACCGGGCATCGCCGCGTTTCACAATTCCTAGGCCATAATGAACGCTGGACACTTCTACCCCTCCTTTCGCGGCCCGCCATTTTATACAAATCACGCGGCAGAATAAAGTGGCGCGGCGATGTATAAAATGGATTGTGCGACAGCACGGCGGCGGCGCCGCTTTAGCCTCGCAGAGCGCAATTGCACGAGGAGCGTGCTATAATTGCGCACACAGTGATTTTGCGGGCTGATACAGAGTATGCGGAAGGGGTGAACAAAGTTCGCGTTTTCGCATAGAATGGATGGGAGATGAAAGGCAGCAAAATCATATTGTTTGCGCGGCAAACAATCCCAGCGGGGCAGCGAAAAAATAAAAGGGTAGGTCCACTGGATTTCGTGGGGGCCTACACCAAAACCCAGCAGCGGGAAAACAAAAAGAAGAACCAACAGAAACGCCAAGCTCCAACAGCGCGAGACACCCGCAACTATCTTCTCATTCAGATCGGCGCACTATGGCAGATGAATTTTCCCATGAGCAAAAAAATCGACCCCTACAACAAGCAGGAGCTGGCGGCCATTGCCCGCGTGTTTGCCCTGCTCTCACAGGATCTGCAATTTTCCTGGATCAATCGGCTTTTATCAGAGGCATTGAACACTAGCGATCAAAATGGGGAGTGATGTGATTGGCAAAGTCAGACGCGGAACGCTTAGAAGAAATCCGCCAAAAGCAAGCGCAGCTCAAGGCGCGGGAGCAGGCCATTTTGGCACGGCAAAAAGAGAGTGATCGCAAAGCCGACACCCGCAGAAAAATAATTATTGGCGGGGTGTGGCTCAAATATTTCCCAGAGTGCAAACAGCTTGATCCGCGCAGCGAAGAAAACTTTAGCGGCGTGGTCAATGCCATTGCCAGCCTTGCCAACGACAAACAGTTTTTGCAACTTTGGATGATGGTACAGGAGAAAATGAAAAGGCCAGCAGGGGGAAATCCCCCCACCGGCCCGGTTTGAAAGCTAGTGATCAAGTGATTATTGTTCGGTCGTCATGGTTTTCTGACAAGCCCCGCAAACAAGCTCTGCCGCCCTGGTGGTCCTGGCGGTCAGGCCGCAGGCGGGACAGGTGTGTTTGATATAGCTTGACTTGGTTCGCGTGGTCGTTTTGGCCTTGCCGTCATCGCCGGGCTTGGTGACTTTGGGCGTACCGTCCCGGTAGGTGCTCAGGCGTTCGAGCTTGAAGCATCCGGCGCGGCAGTGCTTCTGCACCAGCGCGGTGAACCCCGGCCCAGGATCGGTCACGCACCAGCCATAGGTATGATGCTGCCTGACGATCAGGCCGCAGCTCTCGGCTACTTCCTTGAAGCGGGCATTGTGATATGTGCCTTTCCGGCTGGTGTCCTGTATCTCGCGTTCAAGGTTCCATAGGTGGGCCATCTCATGCGCGAGAGTGGTAATCACGTTCTCCGTGGGCCTGTTCAAGTGCTCGGCGCATAGATTGATCTCGCGAAAATATGCCTCGTCCTTGCTCACCCAGACCTTGCCCACGGTGATCCAGCCATAGGACCCGCCGGTGTGGTCGGTGTGCAGGGTGATCACGGGCCGTTCCAGTTTGCCGCCAAAGTAGGTGTCGTTGAGCAGCTTGAACATCCGTTGCAGCTCGTCAATCGCGCTTTGAATTGTGACTACAAACTTCAATCATGCACCTCCCCAGGTCGGCGGCTCCACGCTTGGATCGAGCAGCCAACGCTTGCATTGCCGCAGGCTGCGGAAGTCCTCCGTCCAGGCATCGCCGGTGGAATTGTCTACGCCAACATAGTGGCGGCGACCTTCTTTGCGGTAGTACCATCCGCGCGGCTGCCGGGTTCGGATGATCTGGTCCATGGCCTCCTGCGTGACTTTCTCAATGTCTTTCATCAATATTCCTCCGCAAGCAGCATGGTACTGTGATCGCCGTCATCGATGACATACACCTTTTCCGTGACGGGCTGGCAATCGGGCATCAGCAGCGGGATATACATATTGACGCAATACTCCGGCTGCTCTTGCGTGTGGCTGATGTGCTGGACGCACTCGGTCAGTGGTTTCAGCTCAAAGACTTGTAGATAGTCTTTGGGGTCGGGCATGAGTTCGATGGCAATCCACATAGCCGCCGCTGCCTCTAGCGGGATGGTTGCGGCTGCGCCGCTGGTAATGTAATGGTCGTTGTTGAACACTCTCCTATAAATCCCCTTTCTGGTTGTTTACTAGCTTTCAAGATTGGGATTCTACAGGATGCGCAGCATAAATCACAAGGGCGGCGGCGGTTAGGGCGGGCGAAAAAACAAACCAGCGGCGGTAGCCGCTGGCTGAATCTCTATAGTTCCACGTCGGGCCAAGTCACCAAGTCTTCAATTTGTAGCCCGCCGTAATCGTTGTAGTTCAACAGCATGGCAAATGCTACCCCACCCCAAAAACCCTCAACCACCAGCCCGGTTTTTTCCCACTTCGCGGTTGCGAAGATGCGTTTTTTGTTCTTTGCCGCAATTACCCCAGCGACAAGGGGGAGAATGTTTGTATTTTTCATAATAAAAAGTCACAGCAGAGGTGGGCGGTGGGCGGCAAGGGCGATTTATCGGCACTTGTGCGTCCCCTTGCGCCCGCCGCGCCCTCTGCTAGGCTCAAAACATGAAAAATAGAAACGGATCACCCGCCATCGGGGATAATTGCGGCAAAGAAAAGGGTTAATGATCAAAACAACGGGAGCAGCAGCGGGGCGGGCGGGCCTGATAATCAATTATTATCGCTGCTAAAGTGAAATATCACAGTAATTACAATGGCGATTAGGCCAAAAACAACAAGTGCGACACAACCCAACGGAGTAAGGGGAAGATTGTCGCTCGTCTGTAGGACGGATTCGGCAGCGTTCATAGCATAATTATAGCACTAAAACCCGCGCCAAAACGCCTGTAATGGCGACAGGATTCCGCAGGCGCGGCGATGGACCAGCGAGACGATCACCGCCGATTTTCGCACCTTTCAGAGGGTCAGCACAGTAGGATTTTCGGTATTTGGTTGGGTTTTTACGCACACGGTTGCCTTGTCAGGGAAAGGTGGAGATTTTTTTGCCACAGGATTACAAGAAAAAAATACTACCGCCCTTGACAACGGACAGAGAAATAAAATAGAAAACGGGTTGTGTACGCAGCGCAGCGCGGCACACAACCCATGATTACAACGCGTCTTCTTTTTTGTCGGTCAGTTCAAGCACAGCATCGTAAAGGTTTAGAGCGTAGAAGAATCGCACAAAATCAAGCGCGTTTCCTGCGAAATTACGCTCATCCCAGGTGAAACGGTTGCCCTTGATAATTAGCCCATTGAAGCGTGGAAAGCGGTAGCTGTCGCCGTCTTTCACCAATTGCTCTCCCCTGGCGGTCAGGTAGGCGGGTAGGTCCGCTTGACGGGCAGATTGGATTTGGCTGGCGGGGATGGGGGTTTTCATTTGCGGCCTTTCATAGCTATTTTACCCTCTTTGGCCGTATTCCCCAAGTAGTTGTCCAGTGGGTTGAAGCAATCGAAGTCCCGCCGTAAATCATCCGAAAACATATTGACGTATTTCCGCACCATGTCAAGGCTGCTGTGCCCCAGGATTTTTTGCAGCCTGAAAATGTCCCCGCCGTTCAATATCCACTGTTTGGCGAAGGTGTGCCGGAACATGTGCAGCGAGGTTTTTTCCACGCCTCGCCGTTTGTTGTATTTGCCGATTTCGCACTCAAAGCCGTTTAAGGTGAGTTGCTTGCCATAGGCGGTGCAAAACAAATAGTCCTCTGGTTCACCTTTGCGATAAACCAGATATTCCTTGAGAATGGCCGCCAGTGAACGCGATAGCGGAATGTAATATTGCTTGCGGCCCTTGAGGACACGCAGGATGATATTGCCACTGTCAAAGTCCACGTCCTCTATTTTTATGTTTATGATAGTGCTGGCGCGGTTGCCGGTAGCCAGCATGAAATTAACCAATGTCCAGTTGCGATACTCGCAGAACTCGGCTTGCTTCATGTCGGGCTTCTTGAGCAGCAGGGCTATTTCTTGGTCGGTGTAGGTTTGTTTTACCACTTCGTCAATTTTGGGTAACTGCACCGAAAAATCTTTGATATAACCCTTTTTCATGCCGTAATACAGAATGGCCCGCAGCCCCGTCAGGTAGGAGCGCAGGGTCGAGGGCTTGAGATTGGGCTTGTTTTGGTGCAAATACTCGATGTAGTCGTAAAAAGTATCTTCCGTGATACTGGCGCACGTTGTGTCCGCTCCGTAGAACTCGGTGAAGTATTTGCCGCAGTCCTCGTAATAGCCGATGGTCTGCGGAGAAAGGTTGTGCAGCCGCTTGAAGCGCATGACTTCCTCGCATAACTCGGTAAAGGTTACGCTGTCGGCTTCCAGTTGCAGGGTGATGGGCTTGCGTGTCAGCTTGCGTGGCATGATGTGAAAACTCCTCTCATTCCGCTATTGTAGCGTATTCAGAGGGGAACTCGTCTCATGCCTCCGGGGACAAGCAGATTTGCCCCGCGCCGGTCAAACAGATTCGCCGCCAAAGCCGCAAAACTCTGTTTGACTTCGGTTGTCCTGCGCCGTGTTTCTGCCCTCGGACAAGGGCAAAAGAAAACCGGACAAGCCTTGATACACAAGGTCTTGCCCGATTAGGTGGCTGCGGATCTAGGATTTGAACCCAGACAAACAGAGTCAGAGTCTAAGCAAATGAAGGACAGTCAGAACAAAAAGCTGATGGCAATCGGAGCAGGAACGCTGATCGTAGGGGTAGACATAGCCAAGAAGGTACATTGGGCGCGATTTGTTGACTATCGTGG
>Ga0123353_10010417_pt1 | contig 12961 bp, 12 predicted proteins | sample TergutLab28metaG_3_FD_92763 | JGI IMG/M metagenome (GOLD analysis project Ga0123353, IMG submission 92763) | Labiotermes labralis P3 segment gut microbial communities from Petit-Saut dam, French Guiana - Lab288 P3 | ecosystem: Host-associated > Arthropoda: Insects > Digestive system > Gut ...
GCACACGCGCAGTTCCGCAAAGTTCGACATGTCCCTGTTGACCATGCAGTCTATGTCATAGTAGATCAGCCCGCCCAGAACTGGAGGAGAGGCCGACAGGAACAGCAGCGGGAGCACGAGGCGGGAGAATTTGACCGGCAGGGATAATGTATTTGTCATGATTTGTCGAAACATCCAAAAATGCGTCCAACACGGATCGCGCACGATCCACCGCTGGCAATTCAAAAGGTGAGATTTTCAGAACCGCTTCGCCCGGGAACGGCGTGCCAGCGTCCCCAGCGTCCCCAGGCCAGCCGCCCACATCAGGAGGAGCGAAGGCTCAGGGATTTCCGGCACGGAACCCACGCTGACCCATACGCTCCATGCCCCACCCGCCGTGACAAGCGGTTCAGGGGTGTGCCCATCGTAGAAGAAACCATTATTCAGATTCATGCTCGTCGGGAAGTTTCCGCTCACCGTAAGCGTCAGGATGTAATCACCCGCCCAAAGCATCGGGAAATACATCCCCGCGTCAGCATACGTCTGAGTTCCGGGGCTGATGCTGGAGTTATCGGCGTTCCAGTCGAGCAGGCTGCCGTTATCCTCCCACAGGACAAGCAACGGGTCGAAGTTCAAACCTCCCAGGAACGAGTCCGTCCAGATATAAAACCTTCCGCTTCTTCCGTGAGCGTAAACGGGATCGAGACGACATCATTGTGGTTGATGAAGTTTCCCGTGAAGTGCATGGGCTCGGCCCTGGCGGGCAGCCCACTTATGAGGAACACGGCCGCAACACAGCTAACTACTGCCTTGATAACTGACTGGGCAATTCCAAGCATGACACGCACTTTTCATACCGCCTGAAATATGGTTGAAGTAAAAGCAAGAAAAATCCGCCATGGAGTGTGAAAAAAGTCACAGACTATTCTATCATTATAAAAATGAATACGCAACATCCAAACACGAGATGCCGTCAGTACCGATAAGAGGGTGGCATCTGGCGGGATGGGTGCAGCCAGTGAAGGAACGGAAAAGCGGGCGGCATGTTGCCGCCCGCCTCCACTCTTAAGGAAACGCTGATTTATTCAAACTCTTGCGAGCCGTGCCATTAAAAATCAACGAGTTATCACACGAAATATAGACAGAAACCGAATAAATCAGCGTGTTCTTAACAGGATGCTCAAAAACTATTTTTTCAGATTTCAGAGTCCACAAAACGGGTCAAAATCAGCCCGAAAAGCAGCTTTACAAGGTAGTTTTCGGTCATTTTTGACTTTGACTTTGTAGACAGAGGTTTCTCCAGTGCTTCAGATTTTTTTGAGCATCCTGTTAAGGGCCGGATTAATAGTGACGAAACCACAAATATCAAAAAATATAACTCATTGAATTTAAACGGGTAGTTGCAAAACATGGTTTGGGAGCATCAAAAGTGGCAGAAGTCAGGAAAAAAGCGCCTGGGGTTCATGGCCTCGGCAAGCTCGCGCTCCAACGGCAACGGTTCGCCTTCTATCCGTGATGCCAGCAATTCGCCCGTGAGTGCCGCCCAGGCCAGCCCGCGTGCGCCAAAGCCGGAGAGGATATACAGCCCTGGATGGCAGGATTGATCGTGGGGGGGTACAGCCCCGACCAGTGGCAGGCGATCCGGCGAAACCGGGCGGAAACCGACCCGTGCGCCGAGCGAGGCGGCATCCAGGCTTTTTGTATAACCCGGCAAAATGCTTTCCAATTTGGCGAGGTTGGCCTGCTGGTCGGTTGGGCGCGGGGCAGGATCGGGATCGCCGACATCGAAGCTGGCTCCCGCGCAGCGCAAGCCATCCACTTCAGGCGTCACATAGCCGCCCTGACAGACGACTACGCGTGGGGCACTGCCGGTTGCGGCGGGCAACACGCTAACCTGCCCGCGTGCGCTGAGTACCGGCACATTCCGGGCTTGCGTAAAGTCGGCAAGCCCGGTTCCGGCAGCGAGGATCATGACCGGTGCGCTGGCAATGGTGCGGCCATCGGCATCAAGCGCATGCCAACACTCTTCACGGCGCTCGATGCCTGCAACCGGGGACAGCCAGTGTGTACGGATACGCTCCGCGAACGCGGCGAGGTTGGCCGCGCACAGGCTTGGGGGCTGCACCCATCCACAACTCGGAAAATGCCAGCCGCCATGCGGGACGCGCCAGCCGATAATTTCGCTCGCCTCGGCGCTATCGGCCAACCGAAGCAATTCTTCGGGCAGGGCGAGACGTTCGACCACGGCCTGCATCTTCATTTCCTGTTCCGTGTCGCGTGCGAGATGAAAAACCCCGCAAGCCGCCGCACGGAGCTTCGCGCCCGAAGCGAGGGCTTCCCCGATGCGCCGCCAGCCGTACAACGCGCCGGCGCGCGTGATGCGGCTCATCCGGTTGTCGTCAAAGCTGGGCTGCGGGCGCAATACCCCGGCGTGGTTGCCGGAAGCCCCCCGGCCTGGCCCGTTGGCGGAGTCGATGATGTCGACCTCCCAGCCCCGTGCGCACAAACGCTCGCAGACGGCCGTCCCTGCCGCACCCGCGCCGACGATGACCGCCTGGCGCAGGGCCGGGGGCGGTGACGGCGGTCGGGTGCGTACCTCTGGATGGATCGCGCCGCGCAGCATCTCCCGCTTGCCGCCGAAACCCGGCGCTTTTTCCACGGCGAACCGGGCGCGGCGCAAACCTTCGCGCACTTCCCTCGCAACGGACCATGTCGACAGGGTTGCCCCCGGGGCGGCAAGGCGCGAGAGCAGATGGAAGACCCGCGCCGACCACATGACCGGGTTCCTGGCAGGAGAAAAACCATCCAGAAAAAAAGCGTCGGCGGAAGCTTCGAGCTGTGCCAGCCCCTCACGAACATCACCGAAATACAGGGTCAGGAACACCCGTCCTCCGTCCAGATGCAGGCGGTGCATCCCGCTCGCGGGCACGGGCCACTGGGCGCGCAGTTGGGCGGCAAGCGGCGCAAGCTCCGGCCAGTTTGCGTGGAGCCGCGCCAGATCGTCGGCACGGAATGGGTGCAACTCGCAGGAAATGAAATGCAAGGCACGCGGACGGGCAGCATCCTCCCGCCAGGCAGCCCAGGTAGCCAGGAAATTCAACCCAAGGCCGAACCCCGTTTCCACGATGACGAAACGGTCACGCCCGCGCCAGCGTTCCGGCAGGCCGTTCCCGTTCAGGAAAACATGCTGCGCCTGCCCAAGCCCTCCGTCGGCGGAGTGATAGACATCGTCAAATAAGCTGGAGGTGGGCGTTCCGTCCGGGGCGAACTGGGGCGTGGCGGGTTGGATCGGCATGGGGATGTAACAACTATTCAGAACCGGCTTTCAGGCCGGGGTTCGTCTTTCCGCCCTGAAGGGCGGGGTTTCAAACCGAAATCAGTTTTACGATGAAATTTTTAAACATTAATTTTATGCCGAACTTGGCTTGGAACGGGCGTAGCGTGCAGGAAGTGAGATGCGGTACATACAAAAAAAGTGTTGCTTCTTTACATGTACAGGAATAATCCGTACATTAACAGGTTGGAGGACACTATGGCTCAGCACGCTGTACAACCATCGCGCATGGATCTACGCATTCCGCAGGAAGTGAGGGACATCATCGACCGTGCCGCTTCTATGGAGGGGCGGACACGCACGGATTTTGTCATTGCGGCTGCCCTGGAAAGGGCAGAGCAAGTCATTGAACGGCGAAAGGTAATCCGTCTGGCCATGCAGGATCAGGACTTGCTCGTCAGATCGCTTCTGGAAGATCGGGTGGAAGAGACGCCGCAGTATGTTGAAGACATTGCACGGGAGTACGCTGACAGGGTCGTCAGCGAATGAATCTGCATTTTTCGCTCCTGTCTGAGAAAACCGGGAAATCTGACAGGCAGGGCTTCTCCTGCGGTACGCCTGAACTGGATCACTATCTGCATCGGCAGGCTGGGCAGGATGTCGCGCGTGGTTTTGCTACCGTCGTTCTTGCCTGTGCTGTGGATGACCCTGCCGCAATCCTTGGTTACTACGCCTTTTCAGCGGCTTCCATCCCTATTGTTTCTTTACCGGTGGAAATTGCCGGAAAAATGCCCCGCTACCAGAATGTCCCGTCCATACTGTTGGGCAGACTGGCTGTGGCACTGTCCATGCAGAACCGCCGCATTGGCTCTCTTTTGCTCTTTGACGCACTCAAGCGCGCTTGTGCCAGTAAGATCGCCTGGGCTGTTTTTCTGGTGGAAGCGAAAAATGAACGTGCGGTCGCTTTCTACGAAAAGTTCCGCTTTCTGCGCTTTCATCACGCCCGGCATTCGTTATGGATCACCCGCAAGCAAGCCGAAAACCTTATCCGTGCTTGAAATTGCCACCCATTACCCCCACATACCCGCGCACATGAACCCTCGCAACTTTACGGAGCAATCCCATGACACAGAGCGCAGAAACCCTCAACTTCCAGGCCGAGGTGAAGCAACTGCTCCACCTGATGATCCATTCGCTGTACTCCAACCGCGAGATTTTCCTGCGCGAGCTTATCTCGAATGCGTCGGACGCCTGCGACAAACTGCGCTTTGAAGCCATTGACCAGCCAGAACTGTTGGAAGGCGACGGCGAACTGAAAATCCGTGCGGCTTTCGATGCCGAAGCCAGAACCATCACCATTACCGACAACGGCATCGGTATGAGCCGCGAAGAAGCCGTCATCAACCTGGGAACCATCGCCAAGTCCGGCACGCGCGAATTTTTCGGCAGCCTCACCGGCGACAAGCAGAAAGATGCGCACATGATTGGGCAATTTGGCGTCGGCTTCTACTCCTCTTTCATCGTTGCCGACAAAGTGACCGTTATTTCCCGCCGCGCCGGGCTGCCCGCTACAGAGGCAGTGCGCTGGGAATGCGCGATGAGCGGTGACACCGCAGGCGCGTACACAGTAGAGAATACCGAGCGCGACGCGCGTGGGACCGAGATTACTCTTCACCTGCGCGAAGGCCAGGAGGATCTGCTCTCCGGTTGGCAGTTGAAAAGCCTCATCCGTAAGTATTCCGACCACATCGTCCAGCCCATCCTGATGAAGAAGGAAAAATGGGACGAAGAGAAAAAGGCGCAAATCCAGACCGACGAAGAGGAAACCGTCAATCAGGCCAACGCCCTCTGGGCGCGACCTCGCAATGAAATCAGCGATGACGAGTACAAAGCGTTCTACAGTCATATCGGGCACGACTACGATGAACCGCTCGCCTGGGCACACGCGAAAGTCGAAGGCCGGCAGGAATACACGCAACTGCTTTACATTCCCTCGCATGCCCCATTCGATCTCTGGGATCGCCACGTCCGCCACGGCATCAGGCTTTATGTGCGACGAGTTTTCATCATGGATGACGCTGAGAAGCTCATGCCGCTCTACCTGCGCTTCGTGCGTGGGGTGGTCGACTCCGCTGACCTCCCCTTGAACATCTCGCGCGAAATCCTCCAGGAGTCGAAAGACATCGACGCCATCCGCCAGGGCTGCACCAAAAAAGTCCTCGGCCTGCTGGAGAGCCTCGCTGACAGCGAGGAGGAGGCGGACAGGGAAAAATACGCTACTTTCTGGAAGGAATTCGGGCGTGCCCTCAAGGAAGGTGTGGGCGAGGACTTCGTCAATAAAGAAAGAATCGCCTCCCTGCTACGGTTTGCATCCACCCGCGCCGATACGGCGGATGAAACCGTTTCGCTCAAGGATTACATTGCGCGGATGAAGGAAGGGCAGGAGAAGATTTACTACGTCACCGCCGAGAGCTTCAATGCCGCCCGCAACAGCCCGCACCTCGAAATTTTCCGTAAAAAAGACATTGAAGTCCTGTTGCTCTCAGACCATGTCGATGAATGGGTAACGGGCAACCTCACCGAGTTCGACGGCAAGCCGCTCGTTTCGGTCGCACGTGGCGGACTCGACCTTGGCAAACTCGAAGACGAGGCCGAGAAGAAGGAAGCCGAGCAGGCAGCCGATGAATACAAACCGCTGCTTGAAAAGATAAAGGCCAGCCTCGGCGAGCGGGTAAAGGATGTGCGCGTGACGCTTCGTCTCACCGACTCCCCGGCCTGCCTCGTGGCCGACGAGCACGATCTCGGCATGAACCTGGGGCGCATCCTCAAGGCCGCCGGACAGAACGCCCCGGACTCCAAACCCATCCTCGAAATCAACCCGTACCATCCGGCAGTGGAGCGGCTCAAGTCCGAAGAGAAACAATTCGACGACTGGGCGGCGGTACTCTTCGATCAGGCCCTGCTTGCCGAAGGCGGCACGCTCGACGACCCGGCGAGCTTCGTGAAAAGGATCAACCAGTTAATGCTGGCGGTGAGCGCCGCGTGAGCGAGCTAAGCATGCCTTCTGTTTTACAATTTGCATAGATTGGGGTGACCCCAACGCAAAGAAGGAACAAGGATGCGCCGATAACGTTGGGGTTCATAAGAGCGGTCAGCGAAAATGCCAACCCTTGCGGGGGGAGGCGTTCATTTCATTCGCGAAGCTCACCCCAACCTATGCGGGCTAAAACACGCCCGTATGATCTAAGCGGCGGTGCCGGGAAAGCGTCGATGCTCATCCTTGGAGTCATGATGCACAAGGCAAACGCTATTGGCTGCGGTGCAGCAAACCAACAGCGTAGCTAGCACCTTACCTCTTACCCGCATTCCAGTTGGGGCCTGGTACTTATATAGACAGGTTCAAAGATATAAGGGCACCTCAAAAAACATCGGGTTTCGCTAAAAGAGCAAAAGTTTTTCCAATGAAATCAAAGGGAAATTTTTCTGGCCCTACGAAACAAGGGAGTTTTTCGAGGTGCCATGGGGGTATTTAAAATACGTGTTGACATATTTTTATTTAATTTTTAGAATTGAAGCGTTATGAGTAACTTAATTGGGTACTCATAAAGGTTGTCGTTCATATGAGTAACTCAATTGGGTACTCATAAAGGTTGTCTTCATATTCGTTTGACAGCCTTACTCGTCTATTCACGGAGGTTCATCATGGAAAAGAGACGCTTTTCGATCAAGAAGGTGATAGTGCTAGTTGCGATTTCGGCGTTTGGGGTTCATGCCTCGGCGGCAACTGGTTATCTGTGCGCCAAAATGTCTGGGGATGCTCAGAGAGCCGGGTCTGCTCAGGGTGTAATTTACAAGTCGTGGCCATTTACATATGTAGGCATACACGCAACCTCGATTCGTAGCAGGTGCGCCACAGGAAACCTCATATACACCAACTCACTTGGTAAACGGGTATCGGTACCTTTTAAATCATGCAACAAAGCCACTTATAGCAAGAAGTACCTCAGTGCACCCAACCCTAATGTGCAGGTTAATGGTTATTGCTACGCGATGACACTCTGCGCAATCTGCGGCGCCATACCGCCCTCGCCACCCAGCAAGTGACGCTTTTCAACGGCACTGTGGCTGAAAACATCGCCTATGGCGAACTCGTCTTAAAACTGATTTCGGTTTAAAACCCCGCCCTTCAGGGCGGAAAGACGAACCCCGGCCCGAAGGGACGGGGTTTCGGCGAGTCTTTGGAAGGGGTACAAACCCCTTCCAAAAGTTTGTTAAACCGGCCTGAAAGCCGGTTCTGAATAGTTGTTGTTTTAACCGACAGGATAGGTTGCAGCTCGCAAAGCTCACCCAAACCTAGATGGTATATGGCAAACAGGTGCAATCGCCCTGCCCGTGTATGGTTTGCTCCTGCTTGAACCAAAGCCGCCGTAGGACTGCGCCCGGTCATCCACCAAGTATCGCGTTTGCTATGGTGTCCTTGCCAATACGGGCTGCATCAAGCAAGGCGATGAACTGCTGTTGATCGAAATTGGCATAGCTGCCGTCTTTCGGTACGGGAGGCTTCTTGCGCTCGAACGGGTTAGGCACATCGGTGGCCAGGATAGCGATGCGCACAATGTCTTGTAGGGTTTTAGGCGGCCAGCCATTGTCGCTGAAAGTTTCGTCGTCGAGCGCATCGACGATATCGTCGGGCAATTCGAACACTTCAAGCACTGAACGGGAAATCGGGTTTTTCCACACGTCCATGAATTCAAAGAAGCGCTCAATGTTGCTTTCCAGGGCAGGATATTTTGGGATCCGTGCCAACAATAAGAATTGACCGATATCGACCATCATGCCGGTGAGCATGGCGGTATCAGGGTTGACCGTGCGCAAGTGGTGGGCAAAGGCATAGGCCCAGGATGCAGTGTCGACTGAGTGCCGCCAGAGATCGGTGGCAAGGTTGCGTAAAAGCGTCGAACGGTGATCCTGGATGAGTTGTTCGGCGGCTACTGCGAAGGTCAGGCATCGCAATGCCACTAGCCCGATGCGCTTGACTGCACTATTGACGTCGGTGATGTATGCGCCGTAGGGGTTGAGCAGTATTGAGTTGGCCATGCGGACAACCTTGGCGCTCAATACCGGTTCAGTGCGCACGATGGCGGTAATGTCATCGAGGGAGGAATTTGGGTCGTCGGCAAGCTGTTTGAGGCGCAACGAAATTTCCATCAGGACGGGAAAGTTCAGGTGCCCCTCTTCAAGTTCCAGTTCGATCTGGGCGGCCAAAGCCCGTATTTGCGCTTCGAAGTCCTGCATAGTCGGCTCTACTCTCCATATTACCCGGCGTTGCGGTTCGTCCAGGCAACCGTTCCGTCATACCTATGAAAACCTACTCATTTCTGAGCAAATCTGCTGCTGACTTCCTGCTTCGTCGAGGCCGGTTTCGTTCCGATCTTTCGACCGGAGCCAGAGCCTTCCTCTCCACAGGCTTCACATCCGGCGGAACTCGCCGTAGGCGCTGTCCATTCGGAACCGGATTTATACGCCTGTCGAGCAGGAGAAACCGTCAGCGTACGCCAATTGTACCAAAATGAAATGCGCCGCCCATACCTATAAATATATCTGTTTTGTATAGACTCACTTATATTTGCGTAAATTTCATGCGAACTGTTCAAACCCTTCCGGCTTGTTTGGTGCGACGGTTCCGTTACGTCTGTCCAACAGCGCGTGTTACCTTGCCAATCAACCCGCCGATTGTTTCCTGGATATCGGCAGGCAACAGCACTACCTTGGCATTTTCCGATGCCGCCAGTTTTTGGACTGAGGAAATGTACTTCTCTCCGAGCAAATAAAGCATGGGGGCTGTTTCTGAACCGAGGGATGCCGTGACACGCCGGATCGATTCGGCTGATGCCTCGGCCAATGTGACCTGCGCGTCGGCATCACGGCGCGCGGCTTCGAGCCTGGCCTCGGCTTCGAGAATAGCCGATTGTTTTTGTCCTTCCGCACGTGTGACCATCGCTTTACGCTCACGTTCGGCGGCAGCTTGCATTTCCATTGCCTTTTGCATTGAGGGCGAAGGTTTGATGTCCTGGATTTCCACCGATTTCACGGTCAGTCCCCAATCGATGGCTTCATCGGAAATGCTTTCGCGCAGGCGCGCCTTGATTTTGTCGCGCGAGGACAGCGCCTCGTCCAGTTCCATTTCGCCTGCGATGGAACGCAAAGTCGTCATAATGAGATTACGGATCGCTTCTGAAAAATCAGTAACACCGTAGACAGCCTTTACCGGATTGGTGATTTTGATGAAGGCAACGGCATTGATGAAGATAACCGCGTTATCGCGCGTAATGACTTCTTGTTGCTGCACGTCGAGGATGATGTCTTTGGTAACGAGCTTATAGGCGACGTTGTCCAGATAGGGAATCAGGAAATTGAGGCCGGGCAGCAGGGTGCTGTGATACTTGCCCAGGCGCTCGACGATCCATTCCGTACCTTGTGGCACAAGGCGTACTCCCTTGGCGATGGTAATAGCAACCAGAGCCAGGATAGCGATGGTGACGATAAAGCTTACTTCTAAGTCTGAATTCATGAGAAAGGCTCCGGGGGACGAAAAAAAACAGTGAAGTGGAAACAATATTCCAGATTTGGTGCGTGTTCAGGCTCGCGTGACCTTGAGGAAACTCCCATCGACGGAAACAAGCTTGACCCGCGTGCCGATAGCAATTTCGGCATCGGACGTGCAGGGCCATTCCTCTGCACCGAGAATTGGGCGTTGGAAGCGTACCTTGCCGCGTTTGAATGGGGCCGCATCGTCGACCAGCAGGCCGATTTCGCCGATAACGTCCCCTGAAGCGGTGCCGATCCGGGTTTTATTCCTGATTTGGCGGAAAACGCGGAACCATAACACAGTCATGGCCGCCGAAACGATGGCCCAGAGCAGTATTTGCCCGGCGAGCGGGAACCCCGGCGCGATGAGCAGCAACAGGCCGACGAAGAGCGCCCCCAGCCCGAACCAGAGCACGAAAAAAGACGGGATTACCAATTCCAGCAAGACCAGCACGATTCCAGCAACGATCCAGTGCCACCATTCCATCGCCATTATGTTTTCCTTGACTGAAAGACATGGGCCTGCGTTGGCCCGGAAAAATACATACGGATGCGAACTCCATAAATAACATACCATTGACACAGCGTCGTATGTGGGTTTTTCAAGGTTCGTGGGAAACAAAAAAAGCTGGGGATGCCAGCATTGTGCTGTTCAGTTACCATTGACAGGAATTTTGTCCTGTTTGGTCGTAAAACTGATTTCGGTTTGAAACCCCGCCCTTCAGGGCGGAAAGACGAACCCCGGCCCGAAGGGGCGGGGTTTCGGCGAGTCTTTGGAAGGGGTACAAACCTCTTCCAAAAGTTTGTTAAACCGGCCTGAAAGCCGGTTCTGAATAGTTGTTGAAGAGGCCGTGATGACGTTTTTCGGCAGACTGAAAAAGATGATAAACCCCTTTTCTTCGGCACGAACCGCCGAGGAAGAGGATACCGGTAAAATCGAGCCTGGTGAGAGGGTGCGTGGGCGCCCCAAAATTCATGTACTTGCCACCGGCGGGACGATCGCGGGGCGATTGGTGAGTACGGGGCCACGCTACCGGGCAGGGGTGCTTGGCTTCGAGGCGTTGTTGGATGCCGTGCCAGCCTTGCGCGGATTGGCCGATTACAGTGGCGAACAGGTGGCAAACATCGCTTCGCAGGACGTGGACGAGTCCCTCTGGCTCAAGCTCGCGCACCGGGTAAACGAATTGGTCGACAACCCGGATGTAGACGGGGTCGTCATCACTCACGGAACGGATACGCTGGAGGAAACCGCCTGTTTTCTCGACCTGACGGTTCGCAGCCCCAAACCCGTCGTCCTGGTGGGCGCGATACGGCCTGCGGGCGCACTTGGCGCGGATGGCCCGGCCAACCTGCTCGATGCCGTGAGCGTGGCGACCAGTTCCGATTCTGCCGGACGCGGGGTGTTGGTCGCGATGCACGGGAGCCTGTTTGAAGCGCGCGATGTCACCAAGGTCTCCTCCTCGGCCTTGCCGTCATTTACCGCGCCCAATTCCGGCCCATTGGGGCAGTTGATCGACGGGCGGATTTATTTCGGTCACCGTACCGGGCTTTCTCCGAAGCGGCCCGTCTTCGATGTGTCCCGTCTGGACAAGCTGCCTTTGGTCGGCATCATCTATGGGCATGCCGGTACTTCGGCCCCGCTGGTCAAGGCGTTGGTCGATGCGGGTTGCCGGGGCATTGTTTCTGCCGGCGTGGGCAGTGGCAACCTGCACCGCGATGTGCTGACTGCGTTGGCCGACGCTTCCGGCCGGGGTATTGCTGTGGTGCGTGCCTCCCGTGTCCCATTCGGGTTGACGCTGCGGAACGTGGAAGTGGATGACAACCGTTTCGGCTTTATTGCCGCCGGGTCGCTCAACCCACAAAAGGCAAGGGTACTCCTGCAACTGGTATTGACCAAAACGCAGAAGCCGGAAGAAATCCAGAAGGCGTTTGACGGCTATTGAGCCGTTTTGATTTGTACATTAGTTCCCCTCTTCCGCTTGCGGGAGAGGGGAACACGTTGGGGTGAGCTTTGTGATCCCTGATGTTGCTGTCATCCCCTTGCCCCTGCACGTTGGGGTTTGCTTCGCGCACCCCAACCTATAACTCCGCTTTCCCGGAAGTGGGCGAGGGGAGTATGTCCATCGCCCGAAATGGCCGATGGAAGCTTTGTATCAACTTGGGCCGAAACCGCCCTAAGACGGGGCGCACGCCTCGAAGCCAAGCCGGTGCAGGATTTCCAGGGTGAGCGAAGCCCGGTTCATGCTATAAAAATGCAGTCCCGGCGCGCCGCCCTGGAGGAGCCGTTCGCAAAGCCGGGTGACGGTTTCCAGCCCAAATGCGCGGATAGACTCCACATCATCGGCGTAGCTCTCGAATTGCCTGCGCATCCAGCGCGGAATGTCCGCGCCGCAGGCATCCGAAAAACGGGCAAGCTTGTAGAAACTTGCGATAGGCATGATGCCGGGGATGATGGGAATTTCTACCCCCGCATCACGGGCTTTGTCTACGAAATGAAAATAGGCGTCAGCGTTGTAGAAATACTGCGTGATCGCCGTGTTGGCCCCAGCTTTCGCCTTGCGGGAAAAGTTGCGCAAATCGGCTTCCGGGCTTTTCGCTTGCGGATGCCATTCCGGGTAAGCTGCGACGATGATCTGGAAGGTATCGCCCGTCTCCGCGCGGATGAATTCCACCAGTTCATTGGCGTAGCGCAACTCGCCCGCCTCGGCCATGCCGGAGGGCAGGTCGCCGCGTAGCGCCACGATGCGCCGGATGCCGGTTGCCTTGAATTCTCCGAGTATTTCCCGGATGCCCGCGCGGGTGGAGCCGACGCACGACAAATGCGGCACGGCATCGAACCCTTCTGCCGCAATCTCTTTCACGATGGCAAACGTGCGTTCGCGGGTGGAGCCTCCCGCACCGTAGGTGACGGAGAAAAAATCCGGTTTCAGGGCGGCGAGCCTGGCGCGTTCATTTTTCAGCCTGGCAAGGCCTTCCGTAGTCTGCGGGGGGAAGAATTCAATGGAAAGCTCGTTTTTCATCAAAAACAAACCACGGTTAGAAACCTCCCCCTTTAGGGGGATAATCTCGCTTGGGAGAGGCGTAACCTCTTTCAAGCGCTTTTGTCGCCCGGGCACGGGC
>Ga0123353_10010420_pt1 | contig 12960 bp, 11 predicted proteins | sample TergutLab28metaG_3_FD_92763 | JGI IMG/M metagenome (GOLD analysis project Ga0123353, IMG submission 92763) | Labiotermes labralis P3 segment gut microbial communities from Petit-Saut dam, French Guiana - Lab288 P3 | ecosystem: Host-associated > Arthropoda: Insects > Digestive system > Gut ...
CATAGGCGCAGCGTACAAAAAGAATTAAAACCTAATTTGTTGGGCATTTACCACACTAAAAAATCATACAAAATGCCAGATGAAATGTGGGTAGCGCTGCCTCGAAAACTCTCGGAGAATTTGGTTCCGGAGCCCCCTCAGCACCCAGAGTCATTAAGTTTTGATTTTTACATCATGTCTATCGCTCCGGGTACTGGGCCCTTATTCCACCGTTAGGGACTGGGCATGTATCTTTTGGTCTCCTGCACCAAGGAACCCGAGAAATGTTTTTTCGTCAGCGCTACCCACACTTCTCTTGTATTCTATATTTCATTGTGTGGTAAATGCCCCGCAATCAGGTTTTTCACAAGGGGAAGAGGCTAAATAGTGTCCGACCAAAACCGAAGGCTAGTCACCCCTATTTGGAACTTTTTATACTATTTTATTTAGCCAACTGCCCGACAAATTAAGTTTTGTGTTATACTAAAACTGTGAAGTATCAGATCATCTATGCTGATCCGCCCTGGAAGTACCTTTGGGGCGGGGGGAAAGACGGGGGGCATTTTGCTCCCGAGAAGCATTATGAGACAATGTCAACTGACGAGATTTGCGCTTTGAATATAAAAGAACTGCGCGAAAAAAATTGCGCTTTGTTTTTGTGGGCGACGATGCCGGCCTTGCCGGACGCGTTTAAAGTTATGGATGCCTGGGGCTTCAAATATAAAACCTGCGCGTTTTCCTGGGTAAAAACAAAAAAAGACGGCACACCGCTGCATGGGATGGGAAGTTATACAAAAGCAAATATTGAAGTCTGCCTTTTGGGTATGAGGGGGCATATCAAAGCGGTGGATAAGACAGTACCGCAAATATTGATGCATGAAAGAATGGGACATTCGGTGAAACCTCCTATAATAAGGGACAGGATAATTCAGCTATTTGGAGACTTGAGCAGAATTGAAATTTTTGCCCGTCAAAAAACTCCCGGCTGGGATGCGATTGGCTACGCCATTGACGGAATTAGTGTCCAGGACAAGACAGCGACAGCCGAAAAAAAGAAAAAACCTTAAGCTATTATTTTTTTCATATTTAAGATACACTGCTTCGATTATGGGTAATAACAGCAAAGCCGCGCATTGGGCCGACGAAACCGCCGAGAAGGTGATCCGCGAAAAAGGTGACAAAGAAATCTACACCTGCGCTTCGGGAATTACACCCTCAGGAACCGTGCATATTGGTAACTTCCGTGAAATAATTTCCGTGGAACTTGTGGCCAGGGCACTTCGCGATCTGGGCAAAAAAGTGCGTTTCATTTATTCCTGGGACGAATACGATGTGTTCCGCAAAGTTCCGGTGAACATGCCCAAACAGGAAGAGCTTAAAAAATACCTGCGCTTTCCTATCACTCAGGTTCCGGATCCCTGGGAAAGAGACGAAAGTTTCGCGCGGCACCACGAGGTGGATGTTGAAGCTGTTCTTCCCCTTGTGGGCATAGAGCCTGAATTTATTTACCAGGCGGCAAATTACCGCTCTTCCAAATACGCCGAAGGAATACGCAAGGCTTTGGAGAAGCGTGATATTTTAAAAAACATACTGGATAAATTCCGGGACGATGAACATAAAATACAGGGCGAGTGGTGGCCCGTGAGTGTCTTCTGCGGAAAATGCAGCAAGGACGAAACAGGCATCGATGGCTGGGACGGCGAGTGGGGTCTTTCTTACCACTGCGAATCATGCGGGCACAAAGAAACTGTGGACTTAAGAAAAACCGGCCTGGCAAAACTTCTTTGGCGCGTGGACTGGCCCATGCGCTGGGAATATCAAAAAGTGGATTTTGAGCCTGCGGGAAAAGATCACCACAGCAAGGGCGGCAGTTTTGATACCGCAAAGCAAATATGCAAAGCGGTGTATGGCTGGAATGCGCCCGTAACATTTCAGTACGACTTCATTGGCATCAAGGGGACACCGGGGAAGATGGCCAGCTCTTCGGGCAAGGTCATCGATCTCCCCGATTTACTCCGGGTCTACACCCCAGAGCTGGTCCGCTACCTCTTTGCCGGCACCAAACCCAATTCCGAGTTCACCATTTCCTTTGACCTTGACGTGATAAAAATTTACGAAGACTACGACAAAACAGAGCGCATCGCCTGGAAGATGGAGAACGCCAAAGACGAGGCAAGTTATCAATGGGAAAAACGCATCTATGAGCTTTCACAGGTTGGTACCGGAAGTGATGGCAAAACCGCCATGCCTGCTCAAAAACCTTTCCAGGTTCCCTTCCGCCATCTTTGCAACCTGATTCAAATTGCCGACGGCGATATCGAAAAAGCCCTTGCCTGCGCGGGAGGTCCGGCGCCGGAACAGCTCCCCGCTTTGCGGAAGCGGGCAGCCTGCGCCAAGTACTGGGTGGAAGAATGCGCCCCCGAAGAATTCCGTTTTAAGCTTAGGGAAGCGGGAGATCCTTGCCCGGATCTGTGTGACGCGGAAAAATCCGCGGTCTCCTGTCTTAAAAACAAGATAATTTCCTGTATTGAAGATTATAAAGATGATAAATCCTGCGCCGAGGCTATTTATAAAATTGCCGAGGAACACGGAATTGAAGGAAAAGCCCTCTTTAGGGCGGCTTACCAGGCGCTTATCGGCAAAGATCAGGGCCCAAGGCTTGCGAATTTCCTCCGCTCAATTGATAAAAAAAGGCTTTTGGAGATACTTCAAGTATATTAATAGACATGATACTTAAAACTATTCCAAAGAATTTCTTGATTTTTCATATGAAAGGCTTCTATACTAATAATACAATCAATTCTTAGGAGGAATTATGAAAAAGGTTCTATTAATTGTTCTTGCTGGATTTATTCTGATGGGCTTTGCTGCATGTTCAAAGAAAGCTCCTGCTCCTGCTGCGGGAGCGGAATTTATTATTGCGAATCATGCTGAACCCCAATCGTTAGATCCAAGCCAGATTACAGGTGTACCGGAGCACAGAATTTACAAAGCTCTTTTTGAAGGGCTTGTTGGTTCAGATCCTAAAACCTGTAAAGCCATCCCCGGGGTAGCTGAAAGCTGGACTTTCAACGCTGACAACTCGGTGATTACGTTTAAAATCCGCCAGGGGATCACCTGGAGTGATGGTACGCCGATTACGGCTCAGCAGATTGTTGATTCATGGCTGTATCATCTAAATCCCACAACTGCTTCCCACTACGCTTATATGATGGGTATGGTGGTAAAGGGCGCTGAAGACTATAACGAGAAGGGCGGGAGACCTGAGGATGTAGCTATCCGCGCGATAGATCCCAGAACTTTCGAGGTTACTCTGGTTGGCCCCACTCCCTACGCTCTTGATATGATGAGCCACTATGCCTTCTCTCCGCTCCCAATGCATGCGATCCAAAAGTTCGGTAATGACTGGGTTAAGCCGGGGAATATTGTTGGCAACGGACCCTTTGTTCTTAAAGAGCATATTCCCAATAGCCGTGTCGTTGTGGTCCCAAATGATAAATACTGGGATAAGGCAAACATTCACCTTTCCCAGATCACCTTTATTCCCAATGATGACAGGAATAGCACCTATCAGGCTTTTAGGAACGGCGAGATTGACTGGTCAACAGACATCCCCGTAGCCCTTATTGACGAATTAAAGCTTCGTAAGGATTTCCATCTTACCACACAGGTGGGAACGTATTATTTCTATATCAACAATAGGGATCATGCTGCTTTAAGAGACGTACGTGTCCGCAAAGCTCTTTCCATGAGTTTTGACCGGCAGGAACTCTGCGACAAGGTACTAAAAACCGGTGTTGTTCCCGCTTATGCGATATCTCCGCCCATGAACGATTACATACCGGCTGCAGGCCCTGGATATAATGTGGCAGAAGCCAAGAAGCTGCTTGCCGAAGCAGGATATCCTGAAGGACGTGGCTTCCCCACTTTCTCAATTATGTACAACACCGCCGAACAGCATAAACTTGTCAGCGAATATCTGCAGGAAGCTTGGAAGAAGAACCTGGGAATCAATGTTACTCTGGAAAATCTTGAGTGGGCCACTTACCTGGAACAGAGAAAAACAAGCCGCATGCAGTTAGCCCGCGCAGGTTGGATTGCCGACTATATGGATCCCCAAAACTTCCTTGACCTTGTTATATCAACCGGTGGAAATAACGATGGTCACTATAACAATCCCGAATACGATCGCTTGATCCGCCAAGCAGCGACCATGCCTGATGGACCGGCAAGGAACGCTATTATGCGCCAGGCCGAAGAGATCGCCATTATTCAGGATCAGTGTATGATTCCCATTTACTATTATGTGTCTTTCAATTTAATTGATCTTGACAAGTGGGATGGCTGGTATACTAACCCCCTGAATCAGCAGCCTTATACTGGTATTAGGCGCAAGTAATGTAACGGGGAGGGCCTGATGGGACGGTTTATCTTTCGAAGATTTTTAAGTGTTATTCCAACGATGTTTATCATCGTAACACTTGCTTTCTTTATTATGCGCGCCGCCCCGGGAGGGCCCTTCGCTTCTGAAAAGGAACTTCCTCCCGCCATTATGGAAAACATTTTGAGGAAGTATCATTTGGACGAGAGCCTCCCGCGACAGTATCTCCGCTTTTTGGGAGATGTGATTCGCGGGGATCTCGGCCCTTCTTTTGTTAATAGAGATTTCACGGTTAATCAGCTTATTGCTTTAAGCCTGCCTAATTCCATTACACTTGGTTTAACAGCACTTACCATTGCCGTTGTGCTGGGCGTTGCCATTGGCATTGTTTCGGCATTACGTCAAAATACCGCCATAGATTACGCTTCTATGTCTGTTGCGATTACTGGTGTTACAGTTCCGCTTTTTGTCGCGGGACCTGTACTTATGCTTGTTTTTGCAGTTTGGTTTAAAATCTTGCCTACCTCCGGCTGGATCGACGGAAGGCACGGCCTTAAGACTCTGATCCTCCCGGCAATTACCCTATCGCTGCCCACATTTGCGTATATAGCGCGTCTTACCAGGGCAAGTATGCTTGAAACGCTCAGATCCGATTACGTGCGGACTGCCAGGGCTAAGGGGCTTTCAATGCCGGTCATTGTTTTTAAACACGTATTAAAAGGCGCTCTCCTCCCTGTAGTAAGTTATCTCGGGCCTGGATTTGCTGCTATTGTGATTGGCTCTGTTGTGGTGGAGACCACCTTCATGGTACCCGGCATGGCAACATGGTTTATCCGCTCTTCACTGAACCGGGATTACACCCTTATTATGGGATGTCTAATTGTCTATTCACTAATTTTAATAATAATGAATTTTATTGTGGATATTATCTACGGATTTTTAGATCCAAGGATATCATACAAGTAGTACGGAAGGGGAAGTATGGCATTCTCTCGCAAGAAGATTGATGCTGCAGTTAACGAATTTAATCAAAGCGTAAAACCAATTTCACTTTACAAAGATGCGTGGAAAAGGCTCCGGAAAAACAAGATGGCCCTTGTTGGAATGGGGATAGTACTGTTTTATTTTGCTATTTCAATTTTAGCGCCGCTTATTCCGTTCTATCCTTACAGCCGGCAAGAAATCAAACCTATTAATTTGCCCCCCTCATTTAAGGATGCAGGAACAATTATGATCCGTACCCGGGAAGCTTATGTTAATAGAGTAATGATAAGCGAAGGTCGCAGTGAATATAACGAAAGGGAAAAAGCCGAGCTTAAAGCAATGCATGATGAAATTGATACCCATCCTGAGCATAAGAGGATTTACATTTTAGGTACTGATATTCTGGGCCGGGATATGCTTTCAAGGATAATCTACGGTGGTCAGATCTCCATGGGTGTCGGTGTATTGGGAATGATCACTGCTTTATTGATTGGAGTTTCTTATGGAGCAACAGCAGGGTATGCTGGCGGCAGAATGGATAATTTAATGATGCGCTTTGTTGATGTAATGTACGGTCTTCCTTACATGCTTGTAGTAATAATTCTTATGTCACTGGTTGGAGGGCGGAGTATATTCATTCTGTTTATTGCAATTGCGCTGGTGTCATGGCTGACCATAGCTAGGGTTGTTCGCGGACAAATTATCAGCTTAAAAAACTCTGAGTTCGTTGAAGCTGCGAGATCTGTAGGAGCAGGCACTCCCAGGATAATTGGGAAACATCTTTTGCCTAATACACTTGGAATAATTATTGTTTGGTCCACATTGTCCTTGCCCCAGTTCATTATGCAGGAAAGCTTTCTTTCTTTTCTCGGCCTTGGAGTTTCCGCTCCAATGGCATCATGGGGTTCATTGATTGCTGAGGGAGTGAGGGTAATGGAGCTTTATCCCTGGCTTCTTCTTGCTCCCGCGATCACCATGACAGTGTTTCTTTTTGCCATGAATTTTTTTGGTGATGGCCTCAGGGACGCTTTTGACCCCCAGGGAAAGAATAGGACTTAATAATGAGGAATGAGGAATTGGAAGAAAAGAAAACAAGCGAGACTGTACTTGAAGTAAAAAACCTCAGGACTCATTTTTTTACCGACGAGGGAGTGGTAAAAGCAGTTGATGATGTTTCTTTTTCGCTCCGCAAAGGAGAAGTAATTGGGATTGTAGGTGAATCAGGCTGCGGGAAATCCGTAACAAACCTCTCGATAATAAACTTAGTTCAAACTCCGCCGGGGAAAATTATTGGAGGGGAAGTACTTTTCCATAGCGAAGATATTTTATCGATGAACGAAAAACAGCTTCGCCAGATCCGGGGCGCAAAAATCGCCATGATTTTTCAAGATCCCATGACGAGCCTTAATCCCTTCTTACGGATTTCCACTCAGATGATTGAAACGTTGCAGCTTCACCAAAAGCTCAATAAAAAAGATAGCAGGCAGCGTGCAATTGAAATGCTGACCATGGCCGGAATTCCCGCGGCAGCGGAACGCATTGACTGTTACCCGCATCAGTTTTCGGGCGGCATGTGCCAGCGTGTCATGATCGCCATGGGACTTTCCTGTAACCCCGAGATTCTTATTGCTGACGAACCCACGAGCGCACTTGATGTTACCATCCAGGCGCAGATCCTTGATCTGATACGCGACTTAACAAAAAAACTAGGCACTGCGGTTATCCTGATTACCCATTCCCTTGGAGTTGTTGCCGGGATGTGCGACACAATTTATGTCATGTACGCAGGACGTATTGTGGAAAGAGGTCTTACAGAGGACATCTTTGAAGACCCTCGCCACCCTTATACGCGAAGCCTTATTAAGTCCGTACCACGCCTTGACAGGCCAAGTTCCGAGCGGCTCTTTTCCATTCCAGGCCAACCACCCAATGTAATTGATCTGCCGCCTTGCTGCCCCTTCTTCCCCCGCTGTTCAGATGCAACAGAACGCTGCAAAACCGCATACCCCGAAGAAAAAGATTTCGGAAACGGGCATCGTTCTGCCTGCTGGGAGGTAAAGACATGAGCGATTTACTTGAAGTAAAAGATCTTTGCATGCACTTTCCCGCGGGAACCAAGGGGATATTTAATCGTGAAAAACAATACACCTATGCAGTAGACGGAGTTTCTTTTTCGCTTAAAAAAGGCGAGACCCTTGGTCTTGTTGGCGAATCAGGATGCGGTAAATCCACAGTGGTTAGGGCACTGGCTCAACTTCACACCCCGACTTCTGGGGAAGTATATTTAAACGGGAAAAATCTCTCAGCCATGAAAAAGCGCGAACTCCTTGAGGCCCGGCGAAATATGCAGCTCGTCTTTCAGAACCCCTACGCCTCCCTTAACCCAAGGATGACCACTGGTGAGATCATAGCCGAACCCATGCGCATTTATAAAAACCGCCGTCTTTTGGAAATAAGTGAGAATGAAATTGAGAACCGGGTAGAAAGCCTTATGGAGATGGTAGGATTATTAAAGTATTATAAAAACCGGTATCCGCATGAATTCTCAGGAGGCCAGCGGCAGCGCATCGGCATTGCGCGTTCTTTATCGCTTAACCCACAGCTTGTTTTAGCTGACGAACCTGTTTCTGCTTTGGATGTTTCAATTCAAGCTCAAATATTAAACCTGTTCAAGGACATACAGAAAGAAATGGGCCTTTCTTATTTATTTATTGCTCATGATCTTGCGGTGATTGAATATATTTCCGATCGTGTGGCAGTTATGTACCTGGGTAAGATAGTCGAAATTAGCAGCAACGATGAACTTTATAAAAATCCACGTCACCCGTACACCCAGGCTCTATTGTCCTCTGCGCCCATCCCTGACCCAAAAATAGAAAAGGAGAGGAAAAGGATTATTTTATCGGGAGACGTTCCCTCTCCAAATGTCCGCAGGCCCGGTTGTTATTTTTACGATCGCTGTCAGTACCATATGGATAAATGTAGGGTTTCTCAGCCTGTGCTTAAAAAAGGCACGGATGGCAGCGAAGATCACAAGATCGCTTGTTTTTTATGTGAATAACGTTGATGAAAAGTAATACCGAAAGATTTTCAGATCGGGTTGATAATTACGCTAAATATCGCCCAAATTATCCTGAAAAAATTCTTAATTGCTTAAATGATTATAATTTTTCCAAGCGCTCGATAATTGCAGATATTGGTTCAGGTACCGGAAAGTTAACTGAATTATTTTTAATAAACGGCAACAAAACGTATGGGATTGAACCAAACCTTGAAATGAGAAATATGGCTGATTCTTTACTGAATAAATATGATAACTATATTTCGATAGACGGAACTGCAGAAAGAACCACTCTTGGAAATAATACTATTGATTTTATTGTTGTTGGACAGGCATTCCACTGGTTTGATGCGCAAAAAGCATTAAATGAATTCCGGAGGATATTAAAAAATAATGGTGTTCTTGTTTTAATTTGGAATCATAGAAAATTAGATACAGAGTTTTTAATTGAATATGATAATATATTAAAAAAACATTCAAAAGATTATGCAGAAAGCGAGCACAGAAATATCCCAGATGAAGAAATTGAAAAATATTTTTTAAAGGATTTTAATAAATATACGATCGATTATCACCAGAAATTTAATTTTACTGAATTACTGGGAAGGTTTGCATCAGGTTCGTATACTCCAAAGGAAGGTACCAAGGAATACCTGGATTCTTATAACGAAATGGAAATAATTTTTAACCGGTTTAAAGTTAAAGATGAAATAGTTTTTAACTATGATACAAAAATATTTACTGGACGAATTTAAATTTTGTTTTTTCTGTGAATGAGAGTAGAATGACAGAAAAAGAAGAGTACCTTACCCGGCAGATAATTACCTATATAGGCAACAAAAGGGCTTTGCTTGATTTTATTGCAGTGGGAATAAGGGAAGTACAAAAAAAACTTGGCAAAGAAAAGCTGCGCATATTTGATATTTTCAGCGGTTCCGGAATTGTTGCCAGGTTTTTTAAACAGTATTCGGATTTACTTATTGTCAATGATCTGGAAAAATATTCCAAAACAATAAATGAATGTTACCTTTCCAACGAAAGTGAGCTTGATTTATTACTGTTACGAAAATACTACAATGAGATTCTGGAAGAATTATCCAATGGTTTAAAAAAAGGGATGATTTCCGAATTATACGCACCATGTGATGATAAAAACATACAAGAGGGCGAGAGGGTTTTTTATACATCAAGAAACGCAATGTACATCGATACCGCAAGACAGTTGATAATGAAGGTTCCGGAAGACAAGCAGAAATATTTTTTGGCGCCCCTTTTATCCGAAGCGTCGATTCACGCAAACACATCCGGAGTTTTTAAAGGTTTTTACAAAGAAAAGGAGAGCGGTGTCGGGCAATTTGGCGGTTCAAATGAAGATGCCTTATTCAGAATCAGAGGTGATATTCAACTACCGTTTCCTATTTTCAGCAGCTTCAACTGCGAAATACTTATCTACAATGATGACGCGAATAACATCGCAGCTTCCATGCCGGAACTTGATGTCGCGTACCTCGATCCGCCATACAACCAGCACCCTTACGGTTCAAATTATTTTATGCTTAATTTGATATTGGACTATAAATACCCGGAGAATATCAGCAAGGTTTCGGGGATTCCCGAAAACTGGAATCGTTCTCTTTATAACAAAGAGCATGAAGCCTTTGGGGCATTATCTTCGCTTGTTGAAAATATAAACGCAAAGTATGTGATCATTTCGTTTAATTCCGAGGGCTTTATCGAGCTTGGTCAAATGACGGAAATGCTTAAAAAAACCGGAAAGGTAAAAGTTTTTGAGAAAAAGTACAACACCTTCCGGGGAAGCAGAAACCTGAACAGCCGCGAGATTCATGTAAAGGAGTTCCTTTTCCTCCTTGAAAAATAATCCCGAAAGGGATCTTTGCCTCTTTCCATTTTTTGCTTCCTGTTACATAATAAATCCAATGGGTAAATCGCGCCTGGAAAACGGCTTTCGCTTTATTTTATCTATCTTGTTGCTTGTCTTTCTTGCGGCAGGCTTTTCCTGTTCCAAAACGAGCGGCCAGAAAAGCAGCGGGCATTTGTCCAGTGATCCTTTAAGTGGAGAGTCAAACGAAGCGGAGTTGCCGGATCTGGCCGAAACAGTTACCAGGATTTCCAGGGAAACCGCAGATCCTGACAGGGAAGCTTTTGTGGAAGATTTCTGGCGCTGGATCTGCGGAGAAGCCGGCCTCCCCGAACAGCTTGCCAGAAAAATCGCGGCATCTGTCCTCCAAAGTCCGGCTTTTATTATGGAACTCCTCCAGGTATTACAGCAGGACGCTTATACTTTTTACCTCGTTGACAAGCAGCGCGCATTGCCGGACGGCTATGAACCAGATGATCTTGTTTCCCTTTCGGCAGGCAGCTACCGTCTGGGCCGCGACGGGCTTACCCTGCGCAGAATAGCCGCGGAAGCCCTTGAGGAAATGGCGGCGGCGGCAGCGGCAGACGGAATAACACTAACAGTCGGTTCGGCCTATCGCTCGGCCGAGTACCAGGCCCAAGTCTATGCGCGGGAAGTGCAAAACTACGGTAGAGAAACCGCCGATCGCCAATCCGCCCAGAGCGGAAAAAGCCAGCATCAACTTGGCCTCACCGCCGATTTTGCCCCCATCGACGATACCTTTGCCTCCACCCCAGCATCCCGCTGGCTGCTCCGCAACGCAAGCCGTTTCGGCTGGTCCCTCTCCTTTCCTGAAAATTATGGAGAAATCACCGGCTACCGCTGGGAAAGCTGGCATTACCGTTTTGTAGGCAAAGACCTAGCCGCTTTTATCAACAATTATTTTGACGGCATTCAACAGTACGCCCTCCAGTTTATTTACGCCTGGCAGCAACAAGCAGAATAACCTTGACAGCTTGCCTTTTTCTCCCAGTTATACTATTATTTTATTAACTTCATTTTATTTTTTTGACACATCAGCCTATTTCGGAACACATCAAACAATTTTTTTAGGAGGACAACAATGGAAGTTGTTTATCTTTTTTATGAGTCCGGGTGTGTCCGGATTCCTTATTTCGGATATAATAACCAATTATTCAAATTAATTGTATCGCAGGGTGGGAAATGGGAAAGTGCCCAGCATTCTTTTATCATCATGATAAAAACCGCTGCTGAACAGATAAGCCAAATATTTCATGATTATCCCTGTGTACTACTTGATGAACATGCTCAGCTCAGGATATTTAGTTTTTTTGAGCGTCCGTGGTGGGAGGAAACCGAAGGTCCTCGTCCTTTTACGGAAACACCCTGCAAGTTAATATCAGGTTCTGCCGTTTTGGGATCGCTCTCTGACAATTTTTCCAAGTCCTGGCAGGCAAAACTGGAAGCAGAGCTTCGGTCCAGAAAATACAGCTTAAAAACCTTACGCGCTTATATTTACTATAATCGTTTCTTTTGTAGTATGTTACAAAAAACCCCCGAAGAGATTGAACCTGAAGATATTACAAAGTTTCTTGCTATTGTCGAAAAGGACAGAGAATATTCCGCATCATCAATGAACCTTGCAATCAGTGCAATCAAGTTCTTTTATAAAAATATTTTAAAGGATGAGAGTATCAGCGAGCAACATCGCCCTCACCAAGATGGGAAACTTCCTAAAGTGCTTGCAAAATCAGAGGTTTGTAAAATACTAAATATGGAAAAGAACCCCAAGCATCACCTTTTATTGATGCTGGTTTATTCCTCTGGTCTTCGAGTTAGCGAAGTGGTTACTCTTAAAAGGGAAGATATTGATATAGCCAGGAAAGTAATCAATATTAGACTGAGTAAAGGACGTAAAGATCGTTGCACAGTTCTTTCAGAAAAAGCATCTGACTTTATTACTGAGTACTGTAGTTTATATAGTATAAAAACCTGGCTATTTCCCGGTCAAAACACAGCGAAACACCTTTCAATACGTTCGGCTCAATACATTTTTGATAAAGCCCTCCGCCGCGCTGAAATCTCTAAAAATATCTCAATTCACAGCCTTCGTCACACTTTTGCAACTCATCTCCTTGAAAGTGGTACCGATATTCGCTATATTCAGGCTCTTCTTGGTCACTCCAATCTACGTACTACAGAGCGATACACCCATATCGCTCGTCGCAGTATCCTTAATATTAAAAGTCCCTTAGACACCCTTTCATAATACAAAAATATTGTATGGCATCACATATATTGTGCAACCACGAAATAGCATGAAACCTCTTTCGTGTTATTTCCAAGTGAGAAATTTAACTTGAAGTAAAAATAATGATGTGGGATAAGGATTACAAGAAATTCACCTAAAAAACGTTATGCGTAATACAACCCTAAGATTGTTCGGGGTGTATATATTTTAATGTAATGGCATTTCTTTTATTAATGAAAGCATTTGTTCATATATTTTTCCCATTTTATCGGGTGAGTACAAACAACCATCAACTATCCATTTCCTAACAATATTTGTAAATCCACCTCTCAAATATGCCATGATATAATCTATGTTTTCTAACTTTAATATTTCTGGTTCTGTACATTGATATTGATATTTTTTATAGATAATTTCAAATTCAG
>Ga0123353_10010421_pt1 | contig 12959 bp, 8 predicted proteins | sample TergutLab28metaG_3_FD_92763 | JGI IMG/M metagenome (GOLD analysis project Ga0123353, IMG submission 92763) | Labiotermes labralis P3 segment gut microbial communities from Petit-Saut dam, French Guiana - Lab288 P3 | ecosystem: Host-associated > Arthropoda: Insects > Digestive system > Gut ...
AGGGGCGGTAGTTTTTAACACGTGTTTAGATACATATATCAAAATTTCTTCCAACACTACTGGCACTGTGTTTTGAAAGACGGTATTATGGTCTGGATATACCTTAAGACTTGTTAAGCTAGGTTCTGTCTCATTCATTTTATTCCACTTCTTTCATAATAATGGGACTAAAAATCAAATTTGTTATCTGCGATAAAGAGATTAATCCTGAATAGGCATAGTCTTTTTCATAGGCCTATCATACACTCAGTAAGAATGTCCATTTAACAGAGTTGATTGTATTGCATGTCTTAGTTATAATCCTCCGGAAGATATTAGTTGCATCTGAGAAGAGTTCAGTGATAATGCAAAAGTTCTTATCTGGGTTTCTTCTCATGCTGAATGTGTATGCGTACAAAATTGTGACAGGAGTACTTCAACATGTTTCTTATAGCTGTTTGCTGAACTCAATGATTGAATTCCTGCAAATGAGTTTGTACAGAAAAAAATCTTGAGCACAGACATACGAAATGAGTAGCAATATTCTTCTTTTCCTTCTTCTTTTCTTTTTTCTCTTATCTTTCTTCTCTCTTCTCACCTGTAAATACTGAGAGTCTCAGAGAAGTAACAGTACCACATAATGCCAGTTGGCTAATAGCACCAACATACAACTCGACAAAATCGTCAAGCACATTTGACATTCTGGGCACAACAGTCTCTTCCAAAAATGTGTAGGCTGTGGTATTAATATTACTTCAACTGCGGAAGAATGGAAAAACGTTTTATCACAGCAGTGAAACGGTTGATGTCATCAGTGACATGTCATTTCCTTTAACATGGATTATCATGTAACTAAAATTTCTTTGAATAAAAACTTAACAATACAACATTATTTTTCCCTTTTCGCTCATTGCTGGTCTGTCATGAGCCTTCTGACAGCAGCAAAGAGACTCTCCTTGGTAAACGGGCATCTTGCATATGTGGCTCCACAGTTGCCGCCACTGCGACCCATCTCCACCGCTTGCTTGATACTTGTTCCATCAAGCATGAAGTTCACAATGGAGTTTCTGAGGTAGAAAAAATGATTTGTGAGAAAGCAGAGCCTGTAAAGGACGGCGATTACTTCCACAAACCAGCATGTTATATGTAGTGTCTTTCTGTTCAGCATTAAACATAATCTGGTAAGGAAAACGCGCTTTAAAAGGAACTAATGGCAACACTGTAAACGTCAGAGCCTGCCAGATTTTTGCTAGATCGTGCAGAAGAGTCGAGAAGATGGGAATTTTAGGTTCGTTTTCATAGCAGCCAAAAGCGCCCGTTTATTGCGACACGCCCGTCCGTCCGTTTGTCGCTGTCCGTCTGTCCGCATGTATCAACGCGGCTCCCACTGGACATATTTCTGTGATATTTGATACTGGGGGGCCTCTATGAGAAATTCCAACTTCGGTTACAATTGGACAAAAATATCGGACAATTTTCTTGGAGATCTAAGTGCATTTTATTGTTGCCGGCGATGTGTATTTCCCATAAAAACATTTTTTGTACAACATCGAGCATTTTTATGTTTTTGACAGTGACGTGTAACTCAACAACACACCGAGAATTCCTTGTAGGTGTTCCAATGCAACAGTTTTATGGGAAAGCGCCACAATGTCACGTAGTGCTCACATTGTTTATGTTATTTAAAGAAGCAACTACGCTGTTTTTTTTTGTCAGAGGATTGTTGTTCGATTTCTTAAATTATTGCAAATCATAAAATGGTTCATGTGCTCCATTTTGCATCTCACTGCCAGCACCCATGGCTGGAATATATTACTCATCCCAGAACACTATAAAATTTAGATCTACAACCAGACCGTGATTTGCGGATTATTTGCACTACCACAGGAAGGCACACAAGCCATTTAGTTTTGACACATTTTCTTGAAGGCTGATATGAACTTGCGGTTGGTCGAGTATGTGCAAATTGCATATGAGAATCTCATTGTAATGAATATAAAATTATTTTCTTTTGAGATGTGATGCCTGCCATGCGTTCAGTACAAATTTACCAAAGGTTTGCAGGAACCAGCTTCTTCAGTATTTAGGGTAGAACACTATAATTATCCCCCCCCCCCCGGCCGAAACATCGATGACTTACAACCAGTGTACATGTTATCACGTTGCAGAAGGCAGTATTCTTGAAGTTTATATAGCGTTAAGGACTACCATCTTCTGTTAAATGATGCCGGACTAAGGGGCGGGCTAGTCAGAGAACTGCCCGGAGCGCCACCATATTACGAGTGCTAAAACGTCTCTGGAATAATCGGAAGTAAGGTGTTTGTAAACTCAAATTCCCGGATGCGAAAGGGGCTCCGAAAGTTTTCCGCAATTTGGGCACGAGCCCTCGAAAATTTCGAGGCCGTGTCCTCGGTCGAAAAATTTTGAATATCGGTTTTAACATGTACCAAAATATTAACCTTTCAGGAGCGCCCACATGCCTCGGGCCGGCCCTCGTCATACCCCAGAATAAAAGTGACACCTTGTAATACTATGCGTAACTGCATTATAATTATCTTGTTTGTGAACATTTTAAAGTGTCTGGTTCAACCTTGATATAAAATACATCATTAACAGCAAAAATAATTATGCAGATTATTTCCTAGCCTAGATCTCTTATACAAAATTACACTAAAATCTGTGAAGTGGCTGGGGAGATAGAAATGTCTATTCTGTGTTTGGACCAGACCTTAAGATATACTTTCACTTTGTACACCGAGCACAGAGAAAGCTACAACTTAATTCTATCATCATCTCCTGCACGCACACTTCCAGTGTGAAGAACGTCTAATCATATAAGTGTAATCGCTATTATCTTACCCGGATGCAGAATCTACCAGTGCGTCCAAGTTACTGGCTGATCCATCAGTCACCTTGTCTGAAGCTATTTTGACGTAAGAACATACAGCTCTCTGCATGCATGATGAAGAGTCTATATTGTACTGTGCCAATGTCTCGTCTATCCGGGACAGAATGTCCATAATTCCTGTCTTTTTCTCGTTTTCACCTGTACAGAGAATCACATTGCATTCTATTACATTTTTTTAAATTACATTTGGATTCGGAAAGGAAAATAATTTCATCTTCTGTTTACAGATAAGTCTGTGCTGGCATCCGAATTCTCTTTTTGGGTGTCTTCCTCTTAAACCTTGTCTTGTAAGTCTGTAACTCCATGCATAGACAGAATGATTAATTAACATCAGTAAATACCTCTAGTTTGATCTATTTGACCTAGTTTAAAATTATAATTTCTAAAACATGATAGTTCATGCATCACTTCCAAACGGATTGTACATATGTCTTCTTATTTATTTACATTTCTTCGGTGTAATATTATTTTGTAGCAGGAAAATATATTTTATTTACCTATTTTGCAGATATAATGCTTTTTCAGTGACAAGTGCTGCCAGTGATTGAGTACCATTTTACTAGCAATTTTTCAAATCCTTACTTCCTTTACAGTAAATGCTTTGTTTTACAGATGATCCGCCGATTGCGTGTGGGTTTAATTCCTCCAATATTTACGTAAACCGACATTTTTGTATGTATTTATTCGGCCCACTATCCACCAAAATCAACCCCCCCCCCCACACACACACACACACACACACATAATTTTATTCATTTATATCGTACACAGTGTGTGTGTTTGTGTGTGTATGTGACATTAATCCTGTAAATGTCTGCTGAGATACTAAGCAGAGTGTAAATGTGTTAAGACATTAAAAACAATTGTGGGTGCATAAAGACGAGTATTTAAGTCAATGTAAGAAATCGTTCTGAGCGCAGAAATTAAACTAAAATAATGCATGTAGAAGTATACGACGGTCGAATTGGCGTAAGTTAGTGCTTACGAACACCGTGGTGAGAAGTGTGGTGGTGGTGCCTGCATCAATAAACACAGTAGTACTTGAGTCACTATTGTGCTGGTCGCGCGCTGTTGCCTAGCGCAGGTGTGTTTTGCGGCTTTGTCAGCAGGTTGCAATACGTTGCACAGAGAAGCGGTTGGGCTGCGCTGTGAATGATATCTCGCACATGAGTTTTGAAGCAGTTTCGACATTTGCCTCTTATACAACATCTTTGTAAATCTATTCTTATCCCACTCACAGAAACATTTATCCTGTCAATAAGCCTAGTTTGTTTTTATGTGTTGGAAATAAGAATAGGGTGAACATTCAACAAATTTCACTGTACAAGAAGAATGAACATGTTAGTTTTGTCTTCAAAATACAACGGATAAAACTGTTTATAGCTACTTACTTCGGTATCCATAACCGCCAATCACACCACCATAATCCGGCTCATTTCCAGCACTGAACACGTGAAGGATCTTGGGAAGGATGAATACGGCTCCGAAACCAATTATGGCACCAAGTACAACTCCCCCAAGATCTAGTTTGAGTTGGCCACCAGTCAGACCAGTTCCCCCTGAGTTCTGCAGGTGCAATAGAGGGCAAATAAGGCTCTTTATTTGCAAATAATTCTTTTTCATATACTAATGATCAGTTTTACAACATATTTCTAGAGCATCAGATTACACAGAGGATTTTGGTTTGCGACCTATTTAATACATTAAATTGTAATAATTCCACTGTCACAGAGCATTTTAGCAAGACAGGCAAGCACAATTTGTTTTATGAAGGCAATCTTTCCGACAAGTATGTGGACACACTGAAATTAAACATTTATTTCTGTGGTTCTGAGAAATTTCACAGTAAAATAGTTTTCCAAATAATGTATTTTATACGCGCTAAGTTTTATACATTAAATGACCAAAGTAATATTTCATTTTTTGCTTTGTGAAAAGAATGAGTTATTAAAGGTCCTTTGTCAACAAAATACACATAGAGCAAATATGAACTTTCCCTTTATTAGGTGAAAATATATTGTACGTAACCCATGGCAACGCTTAACCACTACAGGAGACTGTACATACACTGTGCACCTATGTCTATTTAAAGAGGACAGTTGTAAGGTAATGAAGATAGGCACTTGTACATCACAATGGCCGTTCTGAGACAAATAAGAGCGTGCATGCTTCTGTCTTGTACTCGGGAAGTGAGCGGTTTGAATTTCCGCCGGGAATCTGGCTATAATGATTAAAGTTTATCATTGATTTCCACAGTTCCTCCAGTAAACTTGTGGATTAGTACCTGGAGGAGGGAAAGACTTCTCCGAAATCCTTTCAGCTTTATTATTCGTTAGTCATCCTATCATGGACGCTAAAATTCTACGATCATGTCACAAACCCTTGCCGCGGGAATGGAGAGTCTATCCCAGGATAATCCACGTGGAATTTGTAGTGTGTAAAGTGGCACTGGGCAGGTCTTTTGTTTAATCTGAACAGGAGAGGCGATGTACGTATGAACGTAACAGTGAAGCGAGTTTGTTTGATCATCGTTGCCGTAGAAAAGCAATAACTATTACATATTCTCAGTGTGTATCTGTAGCTTTAGTTGTCCAGCATGCAATGCGCATAAACCATATTGCGGCCTGTCTGGCTGTGCCATATTTTTCCACATTATCTTATAAATGGCATGATTTTCGAAAAAAAAAGTCGAGCATAAATTATGTCTTGTTTTTCTCTACAACATTTGTCTAAAATATGTCTCATTATAAAAAGAAGTTAGTGAGATACAAATATACTTAGGTCTTCATATGTAGTACCCGTTATTCTTGTAAGATTTTAATGACATTTAAATTTTCTCGACGGGATTTCTAAAAATACTCAAATATAAAATTTCTTCAAAATCCATCCAGTGGGAGCCCAGTCGTTCCATGCGGACAGACAGATACACAGTGGGATGGAGGGACGGGCAGAATGACGAAACGTATAGTCACTTCTCGCAATTTTGTTAGCACGACTAAAACTGGGTATTTGAATGCTTGACATGCATGAACTCCGTTCACTTTTATGAGAAGAGTCGAAACATTGGGTGGATGTCCAAGTACTTCATTTTTGCTCACAGATACGTGGCAAAAAGTGTGTTGTTTGTGGCACGTCGAACTTTTGCTGGTACAGTCAAATATTGTATATGCTGAATGCTTTCTTTCGTAATGTCTTCAGGGCGACGATTGTTATAATATATTTTTACCTTATCCTTTAACGTGTCCCACAGGTCAAATCTGTAGAACAGGTTGATACCTGGCGGAAGAGTGGCCGGAATCCCCTGATTATAATTTTTTCACCAAAAATACTCTGTAAACTACTCATTAAATTGTTCGTGATGAGAGCTGTTTCATTTTCTTGTTGAGAAAAGGCGCAGAGCCTCTCGTAATCGGAGAGATATTTACAAATTTGTGCCAAATCCGTTACATTTTATGGAAATTTATGGTCGCAAAAGGAAATAGGGCTAATAATTCCAGCTTCGCTTTTACAGTAGCACGCCACACACAAAACTTGAAACATCATGTAATGGCACTTAGTGGATTGATTTAGGATTTCTGCAGGGCAGTAGCTGTTATTCTCAGAGTTCACATATTCTCTTATATTAAACCAAGTTTCGTCACTAAACACAACAAATGTGAGGTTTATTTGTCCAACACAGGCCTCACGAAGTTAACAGTTTACAGATCTAGACTTGGTTTAAGGTGATTTGTTTCTCAGAGTTTGTGCAGCACACATGCAAATGCAGCAGTACTGTTGCACTTCATACTGGTGACACAGACACCTGTCTGTGTATTGTTCAGTTCGAGCCAGTTTTTCTTGAAGCTCTTTAGGTGTATCATCCCCGTTGAGTTATAAGCAATTAGGGAGGGGGTGGGGTACGTCAAAACACAACTGTCTTGTATCCTACCTTATTATGCTGACGACGACATGTTTCGGCCACTGTGGGCCATCTTCAGATCACAAAAATGTATATAGAGGAAATCTATACAGATTATGATCATATTATAGGTGCATATTCTAACCTTTCAACGAGATCTTATACTCTACTTAGAAGAGGTACTTTTAGCTCAACGTGTATAATCCAACCGACAACGAGATCTCGTTGAAAGTTTAGAATATGCACCTACACTATGATCATACTCTGTATAGTTTTCCTCAATATACATTTTTGTGACCTGAAGATGGCCCACAGTGGCCGAAACATGTCGTCGTCAGCATAATAAAGTAGGATACAAGACAGTTGTGTTTTGACGTACCCCCACCCCCTCCCTAATTTCCTGAAGCTATTACAATTCTAACACAAATTTCATTTAGTTCTCCCTCAACACATACGTTCTGCGTGTTATCTTGCTACCTGGAATGGAACCTTCTACTCTTTTCATGTAACTGTATATTTTTGTTCTATTTGGAACATACACAAAAAGAAACGTTCCTGATTTTACGGTTAAAGTTCTTGTAGAAATTTTATTGACTGTATATATCATACCAAACCCTTTTGTACTCCATAAGAAATCGTATAGTGACTGCAGATGTCTCATATAGACCTAAATAACTCTGTAGGCTATGTCTCCGACAAGCAGCGTGGGAACAGGCCGCAGAGCCGGCTTGCATACAGCATAAGCAACCCGACGAGAAATGACAAACTGTTGTGGGAATGTAAAATAATGTCCCACTATGATAAAAGTGAGGGTTGATGTAATGACAAGAAAGAAATGGGAAGGAATGTGTTTGGATCCGAAACTGAAGATAGCACGCTGCAGCAAAGGGGAAATGGAGGGTTGGGAATTACGTGGTTTGAGGAGTTTAATTAATGGAGTAGTTACACATACCTGAATTGTCGTCGTCGTTCCGTATGTCAGGAAACCAAACCTGGGCTCCCCATGCCGTTGATCAATGTCATTCACTGATTCTGCCGCTAAATCTTTCTTGTCATTAGATCTTTCCCGTGGCGCTGTTTGGTTTATTTGTTCTGATTCCATTGCGATCTGATCTCCCGAATGAAGAAAGTAACTGCTAGGACTGGGCAGAAACCCCCTACGGTCAGAGCAAGAATAAACGACACAAAGTGTATACATGCAGAACGGTCTGCTTTATCTTCACGTTGTACAACACGTCATTTTTATGTCTAGGCGAACAATATTAGGAAACAATATGATGCAAAAAGAAAATATTTCATAATTAAGATTGGGCTGTAATATAGGCCCAAGTTACCTGAGACATTTTTTATTAATTTTAACTTCTGCATAACCTGGAACTTGGTAATTCACATGAAACTCTCACAGTGGTGAAATAAAGACAGATATGCCGTGAAAGGGATACACAGAGGGAAGAAATATCCGTGGAATTGTTTTAAAATCTGGAGAAAAATAGGAAAGCTATAGAATCCTAATTAAAGCAAAAAAGTGATGTTATTATGAGAAATTTAATAAAATAGACATTACTTGCAATTATAAAAAAGGAAAGTAACGTCCAAATAAAAGTAACTTTGCAATACGTATTGGAAGGTGAGGAAAGAGAATTGGAGAAACTGTACAGTGTATGGCTCTATTTATTTAAAGTCCATGTAGCAGGTCAACTAAAGACAATACCCTATATTGTGAATTCGTCAAATGTAAATAAAATCTTCAAGGAAATATTTATTTAATTAGTGCTGATATTTTGTGCAGTATTATTGTGTAGTGTGATACACTAAAGAAATTAATGTCAATGAAAGTATGTTTGTATGCGTCCTATAAGAAAAAGCGGATAGGCAGATATTTGTCAGATATGTTCCCCATTCAGAATGGTTTGAACGAAGGACATTCTTTATCTCCACTTCTATTATTTGGCTTTAGAATGTGCCATAAACGTCAAACAAAATTAGGGGACACATCAGCTGCTAATCAACGCTGATGATGTTAATTACTGAGCAAGTGTAGAGACTGGAACAGAAACAAATGCTGTCACAATTGACTACACATTCCTGCCTTGTCAACAAAATGTCGGACAATACACAACATAAAAGTAGCTAACAAATCCATTAATAAATGGGGAAAATTCAAATATCTGGAAACGAAAATAATAATAATAATAATAATAAGCCGAAATCTTATTCACAGTTAAATTAAAAGGAGAATAAATTCATCCATTCAATTCAAAATATTTATCTCCATGTCTACCGGAGAATAATTAAAAACTAAAATATTCTAAATTATAATTTTACCGTCCATTTGATATGGCCGTGGAACTTGGTCTGTCACAATAAGGGAGAAAATTACTTCGAAGTTGTCTTCGGGTAGGCTGCGGAGGAATATATTTCGACCTAAGGAGGAGGTACTAGAAGAAAGACGAAGAAAAATGCAGCAGAATTATGACTTTCGTGAAATATACTCTTCGCCAATAACGATAGGACAATGATATGAGCTAGGATGATATGGTCGGTGCATGTTGCAAATAGAGATTAGGAAACGACAGGACTTTGAACAGGAAAACTGAAGGATATGAACCACTCTGTAGAAGTAGGCAAAGATAAGAATAATGATACCATGATGGATCTTCAATACACAGGATGATAAGTTGTAAACTGCAGCCTATTCATCTGGCAGGGGAAAACGACCAGTGGCGAGCACAGTGATTAATTGGCTGTTCCAAAATTGCAGGGGATTTCGTGACCGGCTGAGAAACTGTTAAATTCTCAAAAGAACTTGCTGTATTAATTTAAGTTGTACTTAATATAAAGACGAATTTCTGAGGACATTTTCAGAGACACGTCCAGATTACTCGTGCCTGGGTTCGTGCACTTGTTCCGTTTGGCGAGTCTGCATAAATGTGGACAGTTCCACGAGCCCGAGCCAAGCGCATGCACCAAGAGTCCTGCCAAGGCCTGTCCGAGTTCAGATGTTTGTGTTGCCGAACAGATGTGTGTACAGCAACAGTCACTGCAGTCATCACTGCACGAGCAGTGTGGACGCGTCTTTACACCTGCTTTCACATTTCGCAAATTTCTAGCGAATGTTATTGTCTATGATTTGCGAATTACCATTGTTGATCCAAGTTTGCAAATTCGAATTGCATCTGTGTGCAGTTCTCATTAATTAACTGTTACTCTAAGGCTGGGAACAGCAAAATTTTCATTTTGTCGATGAACAGAATACTTTCGATGTTCGGGATTTCGAGCTTTTGTGATCACCAATTTCAATTCTACAGTTTCGAAATTTCGTGACTGGTTCCGACGAACCGGTATGAGGCCACGTGACTGGTGCTTCGGCTTCCTCCAGTCTCCTGCCGCTGCGCAAATCACTCTCAGTTCAGTTTAGCTGTCTCCATAATTAAGTCACTCTCATTGTTATTTTCTTATGGGAAATCAGAAGAAACTCCAAACGTTTGACGTAGTTTATACTTTCTAACATTATTACTGTTTATATAAATATTATCCTTTTTATGATTGTAGGATATTTTGTATATTTACTGCTGATATTTCTTAAGGTATTGTAAGCAGGTACGCATTTTACACTAAAAATGTATTCCAATATTCGTGACCAATTTACCGGTTGTAATAAATCATAAACGCCTAGACTCACTGTACGCATTAGAATGCGCCGTTTTTTCAGTGGATTTGTGTAATATTCCGTCGTTTTTATATGAAATCTTTCTCCAACATTAGATCCTTTTCGCCCTCAGATACGCATTTTGTCAGAGGACCGTAAATTGCACCAAATAAGATGCCATGACCACGTGTATTGCGGAACTGCCCCTCGGTTTAGCGCATTGCTATCAAAACTGGTACTGGAAATCCTCGTTAAAATGTAATTATTCCATAATAGACTGACACTACACATTTTATTTTGAATGCTAGTGTGTTGAATTTTGATACTGAATGTTATCAGTATGTGGTTTTTAATTACTCTGTGTCAGCCATAGAAAGTATTTTCTATTGTATTACTTGCTTATATTGAAATTTAAGAATTTTTATAATTAAACGGTCATGACACTTGTACTTCAAGGTCGCATGCTGGAGTTACTGTAGCGGGACTGATGAGCACTTAGCACAACTTACTCTGGAAAGAAAGCTGACAGTGCTGTTAAGGTGTGTAACACTGTGAAGGACTTCACACTGAGCTGCGTACAAGATGATGCTTCATGTCTGTCTTAATATTGCGCGTATTCAGAACTGAGAATTATTTTTAGCATTGCAAGCAAGTAATCTTACCCTGTGGCATCATTTTGCTTGGGAGCGGAGAGACAAGAGTCGATTATCACCAGAAATAAGGTTATGCTGCGGACCGTGGCTGCATCCATTGTCTGCAACATTACGAATCAAGATTATCATAAATACAAATTAATGGTCAGAACGGGAAAAAAGGCAGGCGTGTAGGAATAAGATGTACATTATAGAAGAAGAGCGGGAGGAAGCTGCAAAATTACTTTGAAATATTCTGTTTCCATTTGCCCATATTAGGTTGAGGTGTATGGAAATAAAATCTGCGAAAGAAGAGTTTTACATACATGTTCACATATATATAATATGGATGTAATATATATGTCTCAGTATGCTAATTATTAATTATTTGTGTACCCGTTACGTCCACAATCAAGTTCTAAATAATTCTAACAAGTCTTTCGTGTTTGTACTTTCTTAAAATTATTTTCCTTTTGTAAAATCTGTTAAGAACGCTGTAGCCAAGGTTACCAACGTTATACATTTCTAACTTTTGCAAATCGGGGAGTTTAAATTAAACAGTCTCTTCCTCTTAATATTGCACACAGGGTCTTGATTTCTTCCCCTGAATAATTCTCATACACTTTTTTTATCATGTGTCCTTCAACTGTACAAGAAGAAGCTTCCCTTTCACTCCCCTTTCTTTCCGACTTCTTATTTGATAAATAGCCTAATGTTAATCCAGTAACTTTCACTGTATTAAAATCTATGCTAAGTATCGCTAACCTACAATTATACCACAACCAAGTTTTGTAAAAATGTTGTAAAAATATGCAGTGCCGTATGGAATAAAAGCATAAAATATGTACCAAAATATGTTTCATCATTTAAAAATTAATCGCTTCAAACAAAACAATGCAAATGTGTCTGATCTCATTACATTCTATTCATTTCTTACGTACGGTTTCTGCAATTTTCAGCGGTACAAGAATTAATTTAGGCGCTCAAGAAAGGTGGAGACCCTTTGTGACATAAGTAGCTCTCAGATTCTTCCAAGTGCTTATATATGGCATATGTCAACACATTTCCTACAACGAATTTCACTGATTCTACAGTATGGATATAAGTCCGTTTATATGACTACACACACACACACACACCGATGCAGCGTTCTATCTTCTTGTTTCGCGTAAATTTCTAAATACTTCAGTCTTTGATGCTTTTGTATCTCCTGAAAGTTCAATGCATATTAACACGTCCGGTTTATTAGACATGTTTCTGTCAATCTTCATGTGTTGATTCCCTAATATGGTTACCTTACTTTCGTAAACGGTTTCTAATGATGATGATGCATGCTTATACCAGTGTTCCTTCTTCTTCGTCGTCTTCTTCTTATTATTATTATTATTATTATTATACAAAAGAAACACATTGTAGGAAATTTAAAGATGAACAACTACGAGCATTTATCAGTTACAGCAATTAAAAAAGTATTTCTTGTGGACCATGACTCCAAATTTAATGTTGTAATACTAGTCGGCATATCTTCTAATATCTTAATGCTTTCAAAGCTGAGAGTCAAGTATTTCACTTACAGGTATTAATTTCGCCCCGTCAGAATACGTTTAGTGTTTGTGTTGACAAAACCACACACAGGCTGTGAATTGTAGGAACTGTAGTACAGTTTTCTGTGGAATTGCAAGAAAATTATATGTGATTAGCTATCATGGAAGCATAGAAATAAATTTGATTTTTATTTTTAACAAAATTCTAATCAGCGAAAGGGTCAAATAACTATCATCCTCCTTCCATCTTCAGTAATTCGAGCATAAGCTAAGGTTTATGTTTAAAGAAATAGAACCGAAAGAACTCCTTACGTTTTGTCGAAACTATTGCGAAAGAAATAGAGAATGA
>Ga0123353_10010423_pt1:0-7500 | contig 12958 bp, 15 predicted proteins | sample TergutLab28metaG_3_FD_92763 | JGI IMG/M metagenome (GOLD analysis project Ga0123353, IMG submission 92763) | Labiotermes labralis P3 segment gut microbial communities from Petit-Saut dam, French Guiana - Lab288 P3 | ecosystem: Host-associated > Arthropoda: Insects > Digestive system >...
TGTACATGTTTCGGGCGTCCATCGCGCCCATCATCAGGAGTACATAAAACTGTAGTTGCAGCCTGTGGTACAGATCATACTGTACGGGGAGCAAGCTTCTTCAAACTTCAGTCCTTATTTGGTCACGTTTGAAGAAGCTTGCTCCCCATATAGTATGATCTGTACCACAGGCTGCAACTACTGATTTTTGTACTCCTGATGATGGGCGCGATGGACGCCCGAAACATGTAGAGTAATTTAGCAGTAAATAAATATCTGCATACTGTTACTTCTTTTTGGATTTCTTCAACCTACTAGTCTAAACATTCAAAAATTCTACATTCTTCACATAGAATATCTATATCTATATCTTTTGTACGTCCCTCTGGAAAAACATCGAAATATTCCATATATAATCCTCAACGACCGGTTTTTATAACCGAGGAGGCAAGTGTTTACTGCGCGGTACGTAAGGGCCTTATAATAAAATGGACTACTTTCGTCCTTAAATGATTAATAACCACGGTACTTTGAAGAGCTAAACCACAAATATATTTACATTTCCAAAGAAATTCGCCGGCGAAAGCCCAGAAAGCACAGGGTTAATCGAACAGGTGACAGCAGCATTTGTCCGGCATGACAGCCTTAGTGTATAAAACAGCGCTCACACGAACACACACACACACACACACATATATATATATATATATACATATATATATATATACACTTACAATGGACTTCTTTTCAACAAATAGCAGCACTTGTCAGGTGGCGCATATCAGTAGTTAATAAATGTGTTATAAGTCGTCCATACTTGCAAGCTATAATTTGGATCCAGTTCCTTGTGGGTTAGCTAAAAGCGTGTCATTGAACTGAAAGTATTTTTATAAAATTATTTCCTGCAATTGCTCTATCGTGGTCTTCTAAGTTACGATGCAAATATTCTGGTTCTAGTGTATCGTGGGATAATGACAGCTCCACTATACACCTTCAGTGTAGATGCAACAGTTTCCTCCGGAACATCTCCAAATGCCTGCCGGACTGCAAGCTGTCGTACGCCAAGGTACCAAAACATGAATCGCGATTTGAGATCAACAGGACAGTGAAGGTAATGATTTTACTACGGCCTTCTGTGATACAAGAGCGTGTAGTCTGGTACAGATTTACAGAGGTTATGGAAAAAAGCCCTCCGCAACATCTATGAACTTCTGCCAGATTAAAAGTGTCACCTACAGTACCGGAATACATTAATATTCACAATAGGATTCCTTACCACCGTAAGAATTTGAAAGTTTTTTTCTCAGGTAAGTTACGATTTTATGTTTATATATGTGTGGTTACATGTGTGTAAATGATTATTAAAACATTTTAATTTAGAGGCATTAAAGTATACATATTTTTTTACACAGTCAATCTGGTCACTGCAACTTAAGTAAACTTACTCGGTGACTAATTATTTCTGTGAATGTAATGAGTGCAAATCTAAGTGAAGGCTTTAACAGAGCTTTGAATTATGTCATAAAGAGTACATTAATAATTGCAACACATATTCCGCGTACTTTTTCATATCTGCGCTCTGTTATCAGCAGCCACAGTATTAGACACACAGCACGCCAACTGCAACTATTGCATGTCTTTTATCGATAAATTCTCTAACACTACTGCTATAGAGTAAATGTCCTGACAGAAACTAATATGCATACAGAATTGTTCATTACAGCTGTCTCGATGTGAAATTTTATCACAATTGCAACATTTAGAAAACCTAAAGGCATACCAATAATGATTAATTATTCACTTCCTACTTCGAAGGTACCACACCTGTTAAAGTCGATTAATGTTGTCTAAGGAAATAATCTACGTTAATTCCGAGATTCATACAAATGCAAAAAGGTGTACTCGAATATTTTCCTTTCCCCCTATCTAGTCACACATTACTGTGTACTTTGACCTAACAATTCCAAGTCTGGAGAGAACATATTTTCAGACTTTTAATACCTCAACGGCTCTGGCACTTTAAAAAGCTGCGAGCCGTTGATCTAGCCGAGAAGTATGTGGTGTTTACGTATTTCAGTTTTTCTGGGACACGAGGTAGCCTCAATGGATAAGAGGATCCTGCAGTTTCGAGGCAACATATTGTCCTCGTCTGTCTGACACTTGACGATGAGGGAGGAAACTATGTTGCCTGAAAACTGCGGGCTCCGACTACCCAGTGATGCAGTGTCATTTCACAGATGGTAATCCTCAGTTATGCGGCGGCGAAGATCTATAAATCCGGGTAACTCAAGATTCTTTGCCGTTTTCATGAATGGCCCTAAGGTCCTTATCTCCTCGTTTCAACACAGTCCGCAAGCCCACACTTTAAAAGAACTATTCTATATTGCATTGCCATTAGCCTACGTCTGCAGTTTACTGTTTTGACCTGGGAGGGTTTCTTATGCCAATGTTACATTCTTCCTCAACTCCCGTGCGCGCTACACGTTCTTCCCTCCGTGATCGACCTGAATTAAACCTCACAATAATATATGTTACAGACTGTGGAACTTTTAAAGATCATCCATCGTCAGGCCTACAAGACTGTTCACATCTTCCTGTTACTTCTGTTCAAATATTAATTCTGTAACGCTTTACATACGTATCGTTCCGGCTGGGTCAGAGGTCATGTTTAAAGATATGTGCAATAGAGATAAAATCATACATAAATATACGCTGCGATTTTTATTTATTTCAGACATGAAACTTGCACGTAAATGAATTCAGCAAAGTCGACCGTCGTGCCAGTCCAGATAGTGTCTTAGCTACTTTGAGAAAGTAGCAAAAAAATGTTGATTTTTCGAGTTGTACTTGGATATTTTTAAATCTTCAAATTATTAATGAAATGTGCTAACAGTCGCTAAAATAGTGGTTTCTTGCAGTCTGCTAACAAGAAAGCAAGTTAGATTCAGTATTTTAAGTTAGGCCAATTAATTAACTAATCATATAATTTTATTACGTAAGATATCCTCTTGTAAGTAATGGCGTTGTAATTCATTTTATTTACTTTGGCTATCGTATTTCAACAAGAAAAATCAATTTTCTTACCCACAGAACTAAAAAAAAAAAAAAATACGAAGCAGCTTTCAGGATCGCACATCATTCATCTTTCCATTTACGTCACGGTACACATAATTCTCATTAACCTCTAGACGCCTAACGTCAACTATAGTTGACGTACCGCAGCGCTAACATCCAAAGTTTCATTTTATATATTTATTCAACAAATATAAGTACCGAATATTTTAAACATGGTGTATACTCTCCATTTTTTTCTCTTCAAAATGCAGTTTGTTTCATAATTCTAACGTATTTGATTCCTGTATTATTCACATTTTATATACAGGGTGTGCTAAAATTAAAAAAATAATCCCGGCGCCAAAAGGTTAACATTAAAATCACAGTACTTTGTTCATAGATTTAATTTGTGTTTCTAATTACTCAGAAAATAATCGTAAATATCTATAATGTTCCTATGCACACTTAACACGTTTGTATTTGTAATGGCAACACAGTTTTCTCTGTGCTGCAGAATACACACTTATACTAAATATTATCTGCATGAATTTCAGGCTCCAAAGTGCTTTTTTGTGGTTATTCAAGTTATGAAATATGAATGTTCTTTCACGTGAAATAGGGTTTGCTGATGTTAGCAAAACTGTTTCAACGTACAGAAACATGTTTTATGTACCTCTTTGTGTGGTTCTGAGAGGAGCCTTAAGCAGCAAGTTTTCTCTAAAGTATACACCCACGGACAACTTCACAGTTAGGCTCATAAATGTGAAGAAATGAACGCCATTGTATGAGGCATCAACAAAAACCTGCATCGAAACTTGGTACTAAGTTCCAAACAAACAAACAAACAAACAAAAAGAAGACGGTGTTTCGCTGTTAAACTGTGGCGTTAACGCACTAGATCCTACAAACAATCAGCGGTGTGAAAATTGGCCAGTAGCTAGATAATGGGCGTTGACTGTACAAACCAAAATTTTGGAACTATAAGACAGTTCCTAAAACTGGAATCAGAGCGGCGGGCGCAGTATATAATAATTTGTGGTTTATTTAACGAAAAAATGAAGTTCCCGCTAGAACAGGCCACGAAGGCCCAGTGAGGGACTAGAGGTATAGCTCTACTCTTTCATGAAACTCGCCGCTAAATGGGGTGGGTGGTCAACACCACGTCACGGCCGCTTTACCCCCAGGAAAGACTAGTTACCTACTCCATAGGAGGCAGAGTGGGCCTCAGGGACGGTCTGGACAGGTGCGGAAAAACTCGCCCGCACCGGGATTCGATCTTCGGACCGTCCAGCCCGTAGCGAGTGGCTGTACCCACTATGTTATCAATAACCACTTAATTTAAAGAAACCACTGGTAAATCATATTACATTTTGTCAAATAATAGGCTCATTAGGGACTAATGTACAGAAAGGTATGTGGAAGGAAGGAATCATAACTTAGTTTGAGACACAACATTTGGATTGCCTGGAGGAACTGAGGAAAAGAAATAAAAATATTAAAATAAAATCCTTATAGTTAAGTACTTCATTATTTTCGTATTCAAAATGGCTTGGAACAAGAAAATGCCTGAATGTTTTCATTAGTCTTGTGACGCGTATCTGCAGGAATTGTAGACACCATATATTATTTGATTACAGGAAGTAGGGTGGTTGTATATGGTTATGAATTTTTGGAGTTGAGAAGAAGCTTGTCACTTTCTTCGCTACCTTCGTACCCCCACTACTTGGCACGGTGACATAACCCGGAAACCCTTAATATGTATTTAGTAAAGTAACAAGAAGTGGGATTTTCAGAGCTATTTTCAGAGACGCTCTGTGTAAATGCTAATTTTCATAGGGTCTGATGATTTCTACTCTAGATTTACGCTGTTAGAGAATGACCCTGCGTAACTTACGGAAATAAATCCTGTTATTTCTTTACTTATATATCAATTCGTATTTACTTCACTACGCTTTAAACGATAAATGTTTCCCTTTGCACAAGTAAGAATAATCTAAGAAAGAAGCACAAATGATTCAATGTACATCTTCACACATTCTCTAACATGGCGTTAGATGGAGGCGACCGATCGGCTTCAGGTTTCGCGCGCATTACGTCCGAAGAAAGCACTTCCGGTTCCTATTAAATAAGAGGCTATGCAAACTCAGGACCGACCTCGCAGCGTACTGGAAATCGGCCAAGAACTCCTCGGTTGTCCAGCTTATAGCCTAGTTCCTTATAGACTGAGCTATCCCCCGGTTGAAATTGAACTGCGTCGAAAAACAGCATGATTTAATATATAATGAATTGAAAGGGATGTGGCTGAAAGTTTATTTTGCCTGTTGCTTTATGTGAGTGTGAAACTTGGTCGCTGACATTGAGCGAGGAATGCAGACTGAGGATATTTGGAGAATCGGGTGTTGAGGAGAATATTTGGGCCTAAGAGGGGCAAGGTAACAGGTGAGTGGAGGAAGCAGCATAATGAGGAGCTGAATGATCTATACTCCTCACCCAATATTGTTCGGGTGATAAAATCAAGAAGAATGAGATGGGTGGGAATGCAGAGCGTGTGGAGGAGAGAAGAGGCGTATGTAGGGTTTTGGTGGGGAAACCTGAGGGAAAGAGGCCACTTGGGAGATTCAGGCGTAGATGGTAGGTTAATATAAAAATTGATCTTCAGGAAGTGGGATATGGGGGTATGGATTGAATTGAGCTAGCTTAGGATAGGGACAGGTTGCGGGCACTTGTCAATGCGGTAATGGACTTTCGGGTTCCACAAAATGCGGCGAATTCCTTGACTGGCTGAAAACTGGTTAGCTTCTCAAGAAGGACTCTGCTCCATGGAGTAAATAATTAAGTAAGAAACAGGCTAAAACCAATGTATTCTGACTTCACGTCAACATTACAGAAAACGTCAGGTCATTCGATTGGAGTGATCAAGGGATTTCGATGTCTTGCCCCTTGGCTACTGCAATGCTGACTGCCACGAAGCTGAGAGGCATCAGTAACATTTAGACGATCCCACAAGGAATGATTATTTCCTGGCTGATAGACATTTAAGATTGACTAAAAAAATCAGTTTTCTTCCGTTTCTACGCCTCGTATGTTGCAAGAATCGGCTTGTGTTAGTGAAATTCTGCTTTAAAGTCCCTAAGGACGTACTGGCTCGCCACACTTTCTTCCCTCCAACGACATGACTTTTCTACTGTTCTTTCTCCTTCCATTTTATGCCCATTCATTTTCTCCTGTATGTCGAAATGTCTCTTCAGATGACATCCTCAGATACTGTACGCAAGGTACAAACTAATTCTTCTTTTCACTATTTGAAGCTATCTTAGTATCATGCTAAAAAAGAGGCAAATTTTTTCAGTGTGTATTTATTCAGCGCTCCAAGAAAGAATACGGGGGAGTCAAAATGTACTCCCACGCATTCTTAACCTCGGCATTAGAGAGAGGTGAGCATTCTCACTCTAAGAGATCCAGATTTTTTGAGGGCAGAGCTATAGAGACAACGTAAATGAATTTTAGAGATTCCACGAAGTCTACCGGTGTCTCTAATTGTCAAACATTTTATACTGTATATATAATGTTTCTGTAAGCTTAAACGTTTCATGTTCATTAGACGGAACAGTACAGTTCCTTTGGTTGTGATTGCTGTTGAGAGGGGCTGCAGTTCCCTAACCACAATTTTCATTAAATCTTACGTCTTGTAGCATGTACAGCTCTTGATAATTGCTTGCGTCTTTTTAACCGCTACGTTTTGTAAGAACGCCGTCCGCGCGGATCGAAAAGTGGCTGCTGTACTTATGTGCTGCATTCTTACCATCCTTGTCCTCGTTTTCTTCATCCTTCTGCTTTTTCCTCTTCGCTCCTTATTAAACTTACTTCTCCAAGTGAGTGCACCATCAGTCCCTGTGGCTTTCACAATCATCTTTCGCCATAAATCTTGCACCTGGATACTAATTTCGCAACTTTATAGTCATTAATACGTCCCCTACATGCCGAACACATGTCTCTAGCACTAAATAACTTATTTTACTCAGTTTTTCTTTCACTTCCGCAGCAATGTTAAAATTTCTTATCTCGACTGACAGTCTGTACAGACCTACTACACTAAAACAAACTCACTTTTTTCTGTGGTGTTCTTATTTGTCCTTACTGTACCTCCCATGCTGAGAGTATTTGAGAATAGGGTGCTGATGAGATTATTTGGGCCTAAGAGGGACGAGTTAATAGGGGAGTTGAGAAAACTACATTAGGAGGAGCTTAATGATCTGTACTCATCAAATATTATTCGAATGATCAAATCTAGAAGAATAAGATAGGCAGGGCATGTAGCAAGTATGGGGGAGAGGAGAAGCGTACACAGGGTTTTGGTAGGGAAACCTGAGGAAAAAGTTCACTCTGAAGACCCAGGCGTAAATGGGAGGATAATATTAAGAAGGATCTTCAGGAAATGGGATGTGAGGCCATGAACTGGATAGTGCT
>Ga0123353_10010423_pt1:10000-12958 | contig 12958 bp, 15 predicted proteins | sample TergutLab28metaG_3_FD_92763 | JGI IMG/M metagenome (GOLD analysis project Ga0123353, IMG submission 92763) | Labiotermes labralis P3 segment gut microbial communities from Petit-Saut dam, French Guiana - Lab288 P3 | ecosystem: Host-associated > Arthropoda: Insects > Digestive system...
GCGAGGATGAGGAAAGATACAGTAGAACTTACTCAGAACTGTAGATGACCAGGTCTCAATTAGGACTCTCAACTTTCCGAACGCAAAATATGAGAGCCAGCAAATAGACGGGGCAACGTTCAGCACGACTATAAAAAATTCCGACATTTGTTACGTACCCCAAATAACGGCAGTCTTCAGCTGTAGATTTGTCATCACACTTTTTCTGTTAGTTTAATGGAGCTCCTTATGCCTGTAATTATAACAAAAATGTTCGGGGACAGTGTTCAGTGAATTAGCGTATTCCCTTGATTTATTTGACTTTCAGGTGACCGTGCATCGTGATTAATTCTTATAATAAAACCAACCAGATGCACTAATATCTCAAATTTATTTTTGGAATAAAATTCTCCATGTTCCGGACAGTTCCTCTGTCCGAAACATGTAGAATTTTATTCCAAAAATAAATTTGAGAAATTATGCATCTAGTTGTTTTTATTATAAGAATCACTTGATTTGCTTTATTTTATTTTAGCGATTTATAATTACTTACTTGTGCACAGCAAGAAGTAATAACAAAATGAGTAATTAAAGGGAAAATAATTTTGAAAATAAAATAGAAGAAAAATCGACATACGCAGCGTCACAAACTTCTGCAACCCAGTAGGTAATGCATATGGTGGATACATAACATCAGTTTCGTGCCTTTAACCTTTTGGCGCCGGAAATAATGTTTTAAATTTTAGCACACCTGTATATAAAATGTGAATAATACTGGAAACAAATACGTTAGAATTATGAAACAAACTGCATTTTGAAGAGAAAAAAACGGAGAGTATATACCATGTTCAAAATATTCATTACCTATATTTGTTGAATAAATATATAAAATGAAACTTTAGAGGTTAGCAGTGCGGTACGACCACTATAGTTGACATTAGGCGTCAAAAGGCTAAAGGCCGTGCCATAGACCAGGCGACTAGGCGCTGGTCTGCAACAACGGAGATCTGGGTTCGATACTGGGCCAGTTCATGTAAAATTTGTGTTGCGTCATGACGTCGGTATAATTTCAGCTGTGTTGCTGGTATCAAAAAGACAAACGACAAAGCCTGAAATCTGTCAAAGAAATATTTTCCATACATCGGGGAAAAACGAAATATAATTTCTTTCAAGTCAGATGTCATGTAGTAGTACCGAGTAACGTAATATGGGTCTCTTTTCAACATTCCCTCCTTTTACTATGCAAAATAAGGTAAAGACTGGAAAGAAACATACATAAGAAATCTATTAGTACCCGCTATTCTTGGGTACGACATAAGTAAGTTTCACTACGAAGAAGAGAAATGTTCGTAGAGCTACAGAATGTACAAAGACAGCGTGTTCAACTCCTGAAATATTTAATGAGTTTCGAACAGTTTGAACCAGGGGAATTTGGTTTCTACACTGGAGGTTTAAATTATTGTGTAGAGGTGCCAAAGTTGTGGCTGAAATAATAAATTCTAAATGGGGCTCTGTCTGGAAACTTCTAAGAGTTTCGAATGTTTTGTCACTGAAGAGTGTTAGAGGTTGAAGATGGATGAATGTTGGGAACAGAGGACTCACTTTTGGCCTAAGGGGATATCGTTCTCCTCTCTATCTTAACGATCGCGAAGAAAGTTAGAACCATGTTGGTTTACCGAGATTCAGTAACACTTTCGCAGTTTAGTGAAAAATAGTTCCGTAATAGGTGTTTTGGGATGTGACACCGTGTAGTCTGGAACACAGTGCCAACACTTTGAAGAAAGTACTGCACTTATCTTCATGTTAAATGGAAGAGTAACTTTTTTCCGAAATCTTGGTAGCAATCTGTCAAAATACACGAAGGTAAGATTCTATCCTCTGGAATTAGAAATTCTTGCAGGAGGGCCTGATTTCCCCATCGTCGAGGTAGATGCTGATGATAAGTCAACTTTATTCTTGCGAGATTTGAGGTTGTCTTCTTAGTGACCCTGAAAATTAGATATTTTTGAATGTGACGAATGTGGAAGGCAGTTTTTACCAGTTCCTTCAGGTTTCGTCAAAGTACCTTCTTCAATTGGGGACCGCGGTAGCGCAGAGATTAAGGAACTGCGCTACAAATCGGAAGGTTGCTGGTTCGATTCCAGCTGGTGCCATTGGAATTTTTCATTGATATAATACTTCCAATTGCACTACTGCCCTGGGGTCGACTCAGCCTCTAACAGAAATGAGTACCAGGAGCATTTCCTGGTGGTAAAGGTGGCCGATGCGTAAGGATGACAACCCTACCACCATCCTGTGCCGTTGTCATGAAATCTGGGAACCTTAACTTCCTGGAACCCTCTGGACCACTCCAGGCCTGTAACGGGCCTACTTTACCTTTACTTTTACCTGCTTCAATTATTCCAGTATTAGTTGCAGGATACTTTTGATGGTTGTCGTCCTGTTGTGGTTAAGTGCTGTATGTTTATCTATATTGCAGGACACTACTTCGTAGTGGGCCACGACCGTCTCTTCCACGTCACTTATTTTCTACATAAATCCTCTATATTTTGTCTTTCCGCGGATCTATATCCATTTACGCCTACAATTGTGAAATTACGAGGCGTATTCAGAAAGTAAGTACCGTTTTGCTGTAAAAAAATTGAGTAAGGTTTCGTATAAAATTTTATTGTTACCAGATTCTACATGCTTCAAACTATTTTTCCATATATTCGCCGCCATTATTGAGGCACGTATCGTAGCGGGGCACAAGTTTTTGTATACCCTCCTCATAGAATGCGGCCGTCTGCGATGTTCGCCACTACTGATAATGTCATAGAGTCCTTGAAAACTGAGGAAAGTGCAGGGACAGATCATAAATTGTGAAACGTCTGTCGTCACGCACTCTTTCGTTGACCTTACGCACCAAATCATCATTCACCAAAGATGGACGCCCACTTCGCGCCTCATCGTGCACGTTCTCTCGTCCTTCATTGAACA
>Ga0123353_10010424_pt1 | contig 12957 bp, 9 predicted proteins | sample TergutLab28metaG_3_FD_92763 | JGI IMG/M metagenome (GOLD analysis project Ga0123353, IMG submission 92763) | Labiotermes labralis P3 segment gut microbial communities from Petit-Saut dam, French Guiana - Lab288 P3 | ecosystem: Host-associated > Arthropoda: Insects > Digestive system > Gut ...
GCGATGGACGACGGGAGCAGGGGCTTCTGCATGAACGTGTCCACGCCGGCCTCCTTGGCCTCCTCGGCGACCTCGCCGTAGTCGAAGGAGGAGATCATGATCACGATGGCGTCCTTATCTTCCGCCATCCCGCCCTTGATCATCCTGGTAAGCTCGACGCCGTCCATGTCCGGCATCCTCCAGTCGACGAAGTAGAAGTCGTGGCCGCCCTTCCCGATGATCGCCAGGGCCTCCGCGGCGCTGCCCGCGGTGTCGCATGAGGCCCCGAACTTCTCGATGATCCCCTTGAAGTCCTTGAGTATGAAGTAATCGTCGTCGACGGCGAGTATCCTCAGCCTCGCCCAGTCTATCTCCCACCAGGGGGACCTCTGCCTCCTCGCCTCGCCTCGCCTCATCTTGACGATGACGTTGAAGGTCGCTCCCTTGCCCAGCTCGGACTCGATCCATATGCTCCCCCCCATCATCTCGACGATGCTCTTGGAGATGGTGAGCCCGAGCCCCGTCCCGCCGAACCGCTTCGCCGTGCTGCTCTCGGCCTGCTGGAACGACTGGAACAGCTTGGCCTGCTGCTCGGGGCTGATCCCTATGCCCGTGTCGGTCACGGAGACCTTGATCGAGCATACGCCCCCCTCCTCACCGATGAAGTATGAGTTGAGGCGTATGAGCCCTTTCTCCGGCGTGAACTTGTTCGCGTTGCCCAATAGGTTCGTGAGGACCTGCGCGAGCCTCTGCTCGTCCCCAACCAGGTTCCTCGGTATGTCCCTGTCTATGTAGGCCTTGAAGCGCTGGGACTTCTCGTCCACGCGGAAGCTGACCACGCCGATGACGCGCTGGAGCATCTCCTCGAAGTCGAAGTCCGAGTCCGAGAGCTCGAACTTGCCCGACTCGATCTTGGACATGTCCAGGATGTCGTTGATGACCCCGAGCAGGTGTTTGGATGCGTCGTCGATCCTGTTCAGGCTGTAGTCCTTGCGTTCGACGTCCATGCCCGAGAGCCCGATCCTGGTCATCCCGATGATGGCGTTCATGGGCGTCCGTATCTCATGGCTCATGTTGGACAGGAACTCACTCTTGGCCTTGCTGGCGGAGTGCGCCTGCCCCAGCGCCTCCTGCAGCATCTCGTCCTTCCGCACATCCTCCGTCACATCCCTCAGCAAGGCGACCTTGCACAGCGCGTCGCCGTAGCCGTCGTTCTCGATCGCGAGCAGCATGTCGCAGATCCTCACTCCGGCCGGCGTGCCGACCGTGACCTTCTCGCTCTTGAAATCACGGTCGAACATGGATTGCGCCGGGGGTCCCTCCCCCGCCGTGACCACCTCGGCGATGTTCCTGCCGACGGAGCTTCGACCCAGGAAGGTCAGCGCCGCGCTGTTCTCGAGCTTGACCTCGTTGCCCACGCCCAGCACCAAGGTAGGGACGGTCACCGTGTCGAAGACGTAGCCCGAGGCGTTGGGAACCGTGATGCTGAGCGTCTTGTACCTCCTCATGGAGATGAAGAACGGCATGGAGACGGGCAGGAAGCATATGGAGGCGAGCGGGATGGCCGTGTTCCCGGCGAAGATCGGCAGAATGAAGTCCGTCACGAACCCGATGGGTGCGATGGCTACCGACAGGATGATGAACATCAGCGCCTGCATCCGCTCCCGCTTGATCCTCGAGTCGCGCCACCAGCGGAAGAATAAAAATAGGGTGGTCCCGATTATGACCGTCACGTACGCGGTCGCCGCCATGAAGGCCGGGCTGCCTTGGTACGAGAACTGTACGCCGTACTCGGTCGTGACGAACGCCGCGTCCCCGAAGATGACGCATGCGGCGGCGACGGCCACGGCCAATGCGGAGCCCGCGCTGACCAGTCGCCTCGTGTGGCGGTATTTGGTGACGATCAAATTGGTGGAGAATAACAGCCACCTCGAGAAGAACAAGTAACTGAACGCGAACCCGCCCGCCCAGAGAAATTTGATGAGGGCCTCATCGGCCGCGACCGTCATGAGCCCGTAGGAGAGGCTGCACAAGACGAGGCACACGCCTACGGACAGGTAGTCGTCCCGCGACCTGGACCTCGTGTTGCCGGTGAGCGTGCTCACGCATAGGTATAGGTACCCGCCGCAGACGACGAGGAATAGGGCTGCGATCAGGTAGGACGCTCTTATCTCCGCGAACATAGTCAGATACTATATTATAAAGCCGTCCAATCCAACATGGAGGTGCCTTATGGGTGATACGCGGCAAACCGGCGTGAGGGCGATGGTGATAGGCTTGGACGCCGTCTCCATTACCTTATTGGAAAGCTTCCCCGAATGCTGCCCCAACATAAGAACGCATATGGCGAAGGGCGTGAGCGGCCGCCTGATGCCCTGCTTCCCGGTGTACACGCCTACGAACTGGGCGGCCCTATGCACGGGCGCCCCGCCTTCCGTGAGCGGGCTCGCGGGCTGGCATAGGGAGGCCGGAGGGACGGATTGGCATGCGTTCGACTCCAGGGCCTACGCCTGCGACACGGTCTTCGCCTCGTGCGCGCGGGACGGGATCCCGACGTTGGCGATATCATATCCCGGGTCGTTCCCGCTCGCCGGTCCCAGCTCCATGGCGCTGAGCCCCATCCATAGGGGCCTGGACAAGGGGGCGGTCGCCCCCGTCGGCAGGGTAGCCGTCAGGCTGGGCCCGGACGGGTCGATGCCGTTTGACTTGCTGGGTTCGGCCAAGGGGGCCGGCGTCGCCGTCTCGGACGGCATGCGCGGCGCGAAGGATGGCGGGGCGGAGGCCGGGGGCGGGCTCCTGCCCGCCGTCCTGACGGCCGCCCCGGACGGGGATGCGGGCAACGGGCGGGGCGGGGCGGCCGGGGATGCGCCGCGCGGGTACGTCCTCACCGTGCGCGACGCGTCCGGGTCGGTGAGGGGGCATCCTCTTAAGGTAGGCGAATGGAGCCCGACCATAGAGGCTTCCGTCGAGTCGGGCGGCGGGCCCGTCACCTGCGGGCTGCGCGTGCGCGTGCGTGAGGGCGGGAGGACCCTGGAGATATCGGAGCTGATCGCCAAGGAAGACATCGCCGCCCCCGGATGGCTGGCCGACGAGGTATGGGGCCGGATGGGCGTCCCGGTGGAGCACCCGCCTTCCTATTATGAGATTCTAGGCCACTTCCACAACGAAACCGACCTGGGGGACGCCCCGGCCAGGGCCATGGATGACTTGCGCGGGCACGCCGACTGGGTGGTCGGCGCGGTCCGTACGGCCATGGAAGCCAAGGGCGTCGGCCTGCTGTACATGCACTACCACCTGCCTGACAGCATGCTCCACCATTGCCTGGCGGCCGCTGAAGGTTCGGCCGGCTACACGCCGCACCAGCGCGAGGTGGCCGTGGAGGCGCTGAAGGTCGGCGTCATGGCGGCCGACTGCCTCGTCGGCGGGCTGCTGTCATTGGCCGCCACCGACGCGCACACCCTCTTAGTCTCGGACCACGGCTGCGTCCCGAACCGCTTTGGGTTCAACCTGGCCAACCGGCTGAGGGACGCCGGGCTATGCTCCCTCGACGGATCCGGGGCCGTGGACCGCCCGGCCAGCAAGGCCTGGCCCTCGGACTTCGTGCCTTCCTGGGTGGACGTCGCCGCCGAGGAGGGGACGCCCGAATACGAAAGGCTCCAGGCCGAGGTCATCGACGCAATGCTGGACTGGAAGGCCCCCTCGGGCGAGAGGGTGGTCGCCGTGGCCCTCAGGAAGAAGGATTCGCACCTATTAGGCTTCGGCGGGCCCGACTGCGCCGCCGTCACCATGCATTACAACACGGGCTTCGCGTGGTCGGCGGAAGGCGCGGAGGCCTTGGAGGAGGACTTGCTGGGCGCCAACCACGGGTGCCAGATGCCGGCCTCGTTCGCCGGCCTATCGGACAACCTGGCCTTCTTCTCCCTGGCCGGGCCGAAGGTGAGGGCCGGCCTGCGCTGGGATGACCGCGGGCTGGGCTACGTCCACATCACCGACATGGTGCCCACGCTGTGCGAGTTGGCTGGGTTCAAGGCGTCACTCGACTCGACGGGATGCGTGCGGCGCGCCTTCATGGCTTAGGCGGCGCCGCGCCGATCCGCCATATGGCTGCCGTCATCCATATGGATGGCGCAGGAAGCGAAAGCCCCTAGCCACATGAACATGAGGATGGATATTGCGAATGAGCGGAGAGGGCGGGATTCGAACCCGCGTGCGCTTTCACGCAAACTGATTTCGAGTCAGCCCCGTTATGACCACTTCGATACCTCTCCGTATGCGCCTCGCCATTTATGATAAAGGCTGCGCATCCGCAAATCAAGCCTCGCCCGGCTTAGGCGCGCATGGCAGGGACGTGCCGCCTATGATCGGGAGGCCCGCGGCTCATGGCGCCCGGCTGCCCACGCCCTTCCTCAGCCCACGGAAGAAAGCGCTGAGGATGGCCGAGCACTCCGCCCCCATTACGCCCTCCATGACCTCCACCCTGTGGTTCCACCCATCCACGGCGAACAGGTCGACGACGGAGCCCGCCGCGCCGGCCTTCGGGTCCGACGCGCCGTAATGGAGCCTGGCCAGCCTCGACTGTATGATCGCCCCCGCGCACATGGGGCAAGGCTCGAGCGTCACGTACATCTCGCACCCGTCCAGCCGCCAGTCGCCCAACTTCCTGGCCGCCTTCCTCATCGCGTCGATCTCGGCGTGGCCGGCCACGTCGCGGCCCGCCATCCTTTTGTTCCTCCCCTTGGCCAGCACCGCGCCGTCCCTGACGATGACCGCGCCCACGGGCACCTCGCCCTTAAGCGCGGCCTTCCCCGCCTCCCTCAAGGCCAGGTCCATGTAACGTTCCGCGGGGCCCGGGCGGCATCCGCCGTAGGCGCGGCCTTTCACGCCGCCGCCATCCTCATATGCCATACTCGGCGTAACGCGGCTCCCTCCCGCGCCTGAAGGCCTCTATCATCTCGCTCGTCAGGCTGATGGAGTAGTCGGCCTCCTCGATGTCGTCCCTGGCCATCCAGACGCCCGTCGAGAGCTCCACGTCGTCCACGGTTATGGCCGCGTCGCCGTCCAGGTCGCAGTAGAACCCGGCCAGCAGGCTGCTGGAGAACCCCCACGGCTGGCTCTTGTAGAAGCGGACGTTCTTCACCCTCACGCCCGTCTCCTCCAGGACCTCCCTGGCCACGGCCTCCTCGAAGGTCTCGCCTATCTCCACGAACCCAGCGACCAGGGCGTAGCCTTTGCCCGTCATGTGCTTGTACCGGGTCAGGAGCAGGCTGTCCCCGTCCGTGACCCCGACGATGACCACGGGCGCGATCGAGGGGAACACCATGTCCTTGCAATCCGGGCACTCGAGCATCCTCTCCTTGGGGCTCCGCGCGAGCGCCGCGCCGCACTTCCCGCATAGCCTATGCCTCTCGTACCAGCCCGCGAGGTGGCAGCCCGTAATGCCCGCGAAGGCCATCCACTTCGGCTCGAAGCCACGGAACGAGCCGGGGCTGGCCTCCCGCAGCGTCTCCGTCGCGTAGCCTTCGCGCATCGGGACGTAGAACACGCAGAAGTCGTCCACGGTCAGCAGGTAGACGGCGCTCGACCGGACCTCCCCCAAGTCGCGCGGGCCCGGCCCCAACAGCCTCCCGAGGTCGCCGAACCTGGGCAGGCGCGGCTCGCCCTCCCCATGGTCGAGCAGCACCTTGCCGTCGGCGTAGATGACCGCGACGTCGCCGTCAGTGGGCTCCTTGACGTGGAACTCATTGCTCAGGCGATGCGGCGTTATGTCCTGTATCATATGCTCGGGGCTTGGGTTTCCAAAAGGCCCCATGACGGGCCCCGACCCCAGCCCACCCTCCCGTCGCGGCGAATGGCGCGCGTGCCCGAAATAAGCACGGGCATGGCGCAATGGAAAGTATAGCCTTTGGCAAGCCGCCATGTATAGCGCGGCCGTCGCCTGCGCGCATTTGACAAAGGCGGCGCGGATTTGGCAATATCGTATGGTTAAAAATAACGGCCGCGCATGCGGCCGCGGAACGGGGCGCTCATCATCATGAACATAATCAGGACCGCGGCGGTGGAGCTCACCTCCATACCGGCGATCGCATATAAGCAGAAGCTGGGGGCCGGCGGCAGCGGGCTCAGGATAATCCGGCTCGACCAGGAGGCCACGGGCATCTTCACCGTGGACAGGCGCACCGGCGGGGCCGTCGGGTACGGCGCGCACGACGCGGCCCTCTTCCCCGAGCACGCGGTGGACGAGGCCCTGGAGCTGACCGAGGGGCTGCCCTACTCGTCCAGGGGCAAGATAAAGGTCGCCATCTTCGAGCAGAAGGCCGACAAGGACGACGTGACCGAGGATCAGGCCGATTCGGTCGACATGGTGGACAGCGACGAGTATAGGGCGATAGTCGAGCGCTACAGCGACGAGAACGGCAGGATGAACTACGCGCTCATGAACAAGGACTTCATACAGTTCGCGGCGAAGAGCAAACACGTGGCCGACTTGGTTTCCAGGAAGGCGACGGACGGCGAGATAGTCACGCACATACTCAGGAACCGCGCCACTTTCCTGACGAACAAGAAGGAGTCCCTAAGCGACGCGCAGACGGAGGCCCTGCTCGAGTCGCTCGAGGAGATCGACCCGCGCAGCGCGTTCAAGGAGCTCAAGAACCACATCAGGCGGATGCTCTCTAGGTAGGCGATCGCACTTTTGGTAGGCGGGCAGGTTCGCGGTCACGCCTTTCCCATCGGCCAGGCTTGCGCGCGGGGCCGACGTTCATGTAGAATCCGAGTTGTCGGGGCCGTATCAATCGGAGGCATAGCCCAGCTGGTCAGAGCGCACGGTTCACATCCGTGAGGTCGAAGGTTCGAGCCCTTCTGTCTCCATGAATAGTCTCCTTATACTTGGCGGACCGGGCCACGATCGATTCGGTTCGCTTTTTTTTGGCAGGGAGGTCCGCATGGAGAAGAGGGAACGGCTGGAGAGGGTCTTTTCGGGCCGCGAGGTGGACCGGCCGCCCATGATCGGCGGTTGGATCGCCAACCCCAGGGGCATCGTCGAGATCGCCGGGGCTACGGAGGGGGAGTATCTCGCCGACCCGGAGAAGGTCGCCATAAAGGCGTACCGCGACTTGGGCATGGACGGCGTGATTGGGCTCTTCCTCACCAAGGACCTGGACTCGTACAGGGTCGTCGATGCGGATTGCTACCAGAAGGCCGACAAAGGCATCGGCTACGATGAGATGGTCAGGCAGGTAGAGGCCCTGCCCGATCCCGAGGAGTACGTAAAAAACTTTGACTTCGACGGCTGGTACCGGGGCTTAAAAAGAGAGCTGACGGACAGGCAGGCCAAGTGCGGCGACATGGTTTACATGCAGGCCTTCTGGGGGGCCGGGGGCAGGCTCTCCTTTTACGCGGACTACGGCTACGAGAACTTCTTCCTCTTGTTCGGCCTGCGGCCCGACCTCGCCGCGAGGCTGATCAGGCATGGGAGCGGGTACGGGCGGTGCATGTCCACCCTTATGGCCATGGCCGTAAGGGACGGGCTGATGCCCAAGGCCGTCCTCCTGGGGGAGGACATCTGCGACCAGCGGGGCTGCATGGTCTCCGTCGAATTTTTGGAAGAGCATTACGGGCCGGCGCTGGAGTACGGCCTGCAGCCGCTCCTGGATGCGGGAGTGAGGCCCGTCTGGCACTGCGACGGCGACGTGAGGCGCCTGCTGCCGATGCTGATCAGGAGCGGGATAAAGGGGTTCCAGGGGTTCCAGCCGGAATGCGGCATGCTCGTCGAGGAGATAGCGGGGATGCGTGACCGGGACGGCGGGAGGCTGCTCATATTCGGCCCGTTCTCCGTCACCACCGAGCTCATATACATGACGCCCGACGGGATAAGGGCGCGCGCCAGGCATTACGTCGATGCCTGCAAGGGCAGGGCGGACCTCGCCATATTCACCTCGAACACGATCTGCCCGGACGTCCCCGTCGAAAACATATTGGCCATGTACGACGAGATATCAAGGTACAGGTACTGAGCCCACGGGCCGCGGCCCGCCGTGGCGCGTGCCCGGCGACGGCTGTGCTGGCCGTGGGCGCGTGCCCGGCGAAGGCGGGACCAGCCGTGGGCGCGTGCCCGGCGGTCAGCTTGGGCCTTTGCCCTCGGTCAGCCTAAACTCCAAGGCGACCTCGTCGGCGACCCCGCCCACCGTGGACCCCCCGTCCCAGTCTATGCGCCTGATGCCGTGCCGCTCCGCCTCGCGGAGCATCGACAGCTTGGCGCCGTCGACGGCCGGCCATATCTCCCCCACGATCCTCTCCGCCTCGCCCTCGGGCAGGCCGCGCCGCCTGATCTCGCCCTCGTAAGCGGCCGCGAAGTCCTCGAGGGCCTTCTGGTCATGCACGTAGACGGCGTGGGTGACGTACTCGGCTATCGCGCCCACGTCCATGTCGTTCTCGCATATGACGCCGCCGTGCCGCGCGGCAAGCCTGATCAGGTCCATCACGACCATGGGCGTGAAGTCGCGGACTATCTCGCCCTCGACCCTCATGGCCTCCGCCGGGTCGCGCGAGAAGAAGTCCGACGTGTCATGCATCAGCCCGGGCTGCAGCCTCGGGTCGGCGTTCCCCGCGTGCGCCCGCCTATGGTCGCACGTATGATAGACGGGCAGGCCGTGGCGCCTGCCGAGCTCGTCGGCCACCTCCACCCCGCTGCCGAAGACGAAGTAGACGTCGCTGAGCGCCGCCTTGAACACGTTCTCCGGTATGGCCACCCTCGAGGCGGCCTTACGCCCGAGCCTGTCCGTCACCTCGATGAGCCTGTGCGCCGGCGACGGGTTCCCGGAGTAGTCGGCCACGGTCAGCCTGGACTCGATGTCCTTGGCGGCCTCGTATAGCCTGCCCACGTCGGCGGAGTCGTTGAAGTCGGCCTTCTCGACCTGCCGTATGAACTCCGTCACGAAACCCTTGAGCTCATGGAGCAGCGCTATCTCCTCGTCGATGTCGGCCGCCTTCTCCCCCAGCACCTCGAGCACCGCGTCGGTCCCGGAGGCCTCGAACACGCGCCGTATGTCCTTTATGCCTATCCCGAGCCTGCGCAGTATGAGCACCTGCTCCAGCCTCCTCACGGCCGCCGGCTCATACATCCTATACGCGTAGTCGCCGCCCCGGACGCTCCCGATGAGCCCCATGTCCTCGTAGTAGCGCAGGGTTCGGGCCGAGACCCCATACCGCCCCACCACGTCCCTGATCTTCAGCGCCCCATCCATATTAAGCACCCCCCAGCCATCCATGATCGTTCGGGGCAACGGCCCCATAGGCTAGGCTAAGGCTTTCCGCAACGGCAGAGTCAAGGGCTCTAAAATATATTAATCACGCCTTCATGCCCTTGGACATGACGTCCTCGAACCCTTCCAGCGCATACCCTTTCCTTTCCAGCAAAGCCGCGAGCCTCTCCCTGCACGCGCTCTTGCCGCTGGTGGATACGGCCTTGACGAGGACGGGCGTCGGCTCCCCCTGCCCGTCGGCCCGGTCGGGGATGCCCTTTAGGAAGGCGTTCACCGCGGGCGGCATGTTGCCCGCCCATATGGGGAACATGAGGATGATGCGGTCGGCCTTCTGGTAGTCGCCCCCGACTTCGCATATCTTCCAGGCGCCCCCGCGGATAGCGGCGAAGCATCCCCGCAGGTAGGCCTTGAGCTTGCCCACCCTCCTCGCGTCCTTGACCTCGGTGAGCTTAAGCCCCCCGGACTCCGCCTCTTCCAGTGCCAACCTCCTCGTTATCCCCGAATATGAGTAGTAAACGACGTGGGCGGCCATGCGCGGCCTCCTTTCATCCCCCTAGGCTAAGGCGCCCGGCCTTTTTACGCCGAAAAGCGCCATGCGCCCATTATACCACCCGACGCGCCCGAGGCGGCCTTACTGGAACGTCGCGGCCATATGCGGTATAATATGGTAGGCGGCCCGATTTTATGGGCCTTATCCCCCAAACCGGACAAAGGAAGGACGCGCGCCGAATGACCTCACGCGAAAGGCTGCTAACCGCCATGTCGGGCGGGATCCCCGACAGGGTACCCAGGGACATAGCATGGGGCATGACCCCCATGGCATACGAGACCTTCAAGGCCAACACGGGCGAGACCGACTACATGGCCTACTTCAAGGTCGACTACCGCCACGTGGGCATGGCCCCCTCGAAAAGGAAGTTCGACTTCACCCACTACTACGAGGGCCGCGGCCTGGACCTGTCCAAGCTGCGCATCAACGACCAAGGGGTCGGCTACATGAGCAGCGAGCAGACCTCATGGCACTACACGCACCTTTTTTCGCCCCTGGCCGGTCGCCATGACCTTAACAGCATCGTCGACTTCCCCATCCATGACCTGTCCGAGCCGCACAGGTACGCCCACCTAGGGCAGGCGACCGAGGAGCTGCACGCGCGCGGCCTCGGCGTGGCGGCCCCGCTGGCCACCACCCTCTACGAGACGGCCTGGCAGCTGCGCGGGCTCGACGAGTTTTTGACGGACATGTACGAGAACCCGGAGATCATCGACTGCCTGCTCGAGAGGCTCACGCTGCTGCGCATCCGCGCGGCGGAGCTGCACGTCGGGTCCGGCGCCGACGTCCTGATGCTGGGCGACGACGTGGCCACCCAAAAGGGCATGCTCATGAGCCCCGCATTATGGCGGAGGTTCTTCAAGCCCAGGATGGCCAGGATCATCGACGCGGCCAAGGCCGTGAGGCCCGGCATCCACGTCTTCTACCACTCCGACGGCGACCCGACCGAGATCATCCCCGAGCTGCTGGAGATCGGCGTGAACGTATTGAACCCTATCCAGCCCGAATGCATGGACCCCGTGGCGATCAAGGCCAAGTATGGGACCAGGGCCGCCCTGTGGGGCGGGATCGGGATCCAGCATACGCTCCCTTTCGGCAGCGCCGAGGACGTCCGCGCCGAGGTGCGGGAGCGGATGGCGACGCTGGGCAAGGGCGGCGGCTACATATGCGGCCCCACCCACGTCATAGCGCCCGAGGTGCCGTGGGCGAACATGAAGGCGCTGTACGACGCGATAGATGAGTATGGGGCGTATTGAGGGCGCGGACGGGCGCCATGCCGGGCGGCGTCGGAAGCCGGCCCGCGGCCGCGCAGGCGCATGGGCGGGAAGGGGGTAATGGCTATGGCTAAGGGGAAGGCAAGGCTTTTGCCCGCGTTGGCGGCCTGGACGGCGGCCGCGGCGGTCCTGGCGTCCGCCTTGGCGGGTTGCGGCGGCGGGCCCGACGCATGGAGGCCAGGCGAGCCGATCGACGCCATCGACCTGAGGATCGGGATCATCTACCTGGACGACGCCGAGAGCGGGTGGTCCTACGCGCATGAGCTGGGGATCCGCGAGGCCCAGAAGGCTCATGGGCTATGGAACGACCAGATAATAAGGGTCCTCAACGTGAGCGAGGAGGACGACGACCGGATCGAGCAGGCGATCATGTCGGCCATAGGCGAGGGCGCCAACGTGATCATCGCCCCGAGCTGGGGCTTCATGGACGTGTGCGCCATGATGGCGGACAGGTACCCGAACATCGTCTTCGCCCACGCCTCCGGCTACCTGCGGAACGAGTCCAACTTCACGAACTACTTCGGCAGGCTGTACCAGGCCAGGTACCTGGCCGGCATCGTCGCCGGGCTGAAGACCAGGACGGGCAGGATCGGCTTCGTCGCGGCGCAGGGCCTCTCGAACAGCGAGGTCACGGGCGGGATCAACGCGTTCGCCATGGGGGTGGAGAGCGTCAACCCCACGGCCAGGGTTTACGTGAGCGTGACGCACAGCTGGTACAACCCGGCCGGCGAGCGGCGGGCGGCGCAGAAGCTCATAGACGAGGGCTGCGACGTCATCGCGCAGCACTGCGACACCTACGAGCCCCAGCACGCGGCCGGCGCCGCGGGGGTCTATGGGATAGGCAACAACGTGGACATGGGCGGGCAGGACCCGGAGACCGTGCTGACGTCGGTCATATGGAACTGGGGCGCGTACTATGAGCACCTGATCGGGAGCATAATAGACGGCAGCTTCACGACCGAGCCTTACCTGGGCGGGCTGGCCGACGGCCTCGTCGACATATCGCCCCTGAACCCGGGCCTGGCCGAGCCGGGCATGGCCGAGGCCGTCGCCAAGGCCAAGCAAGGCATCATCGACGGCAGCCTGCGCATCTTCTACGGGGAGATGAGGACAGGCGACGGGAAGTCGGTGGGCAGGGAAGGCGAGGCCATGTCGGACGGGGAGATCCTCTCGGGCATGGATTGGTACTACCACAACGTCACCGTGATCTGAGAGGCCCCCAAGAAGGACCGTCCCCAACGATGTGGAAAAGGCTCAACAAGAACAGCTACATACAGGTGCTCTTCGTCTTCGCCGCGTTCGCCCTCATGGTGACCATAGGGGGCCTTTCCGTCAGCAACACCCTGCAGGAGTCCTCGCTCGCCGCCGTCAACGTGGCCATGGACGAGACCGAGAAGACCATACGCGCCTACCTGCGCGAGCCTAAGATAGCCTTCTACATCATCTACGCGGCGATATGCGACATCCTGGACGAAGGCGAGAGCCAGGAGGCCGTGACGCGCTACCTCACCAGGACGATGGACCTGCTGGGCGGGCTGGAGGACGGCATACGCGGCTTCATCAACCTCTACGGCTACATCCGCGAGGAGATGATGTACGGCATGCCCTTCGACGCGGATATAGAGATCATCCCCCAGCAGCGGCCATGGTACCAGACTGCCGTCCGCAACCGCGAGGCGGAGTACACCGCGCCCTACATCGACCTGGGCACTAACCTGCCGATAATCTCCCTCGCCAAGGAGATATACGGCTACGGGGGCGAATACTACGGCGTCCTCGCCCTGGACGTGGACATATCATGGCTCATGGGCTACGCGGAGTCACTGCAGTTCGTCGAGGGCGGGTACGGCATGATAGTGAGCCAGTACCTGCAGGTGATCGCGCACCCCAACGA
>Ga0123353_10010425_pt1 | contig 12956 bp, 8 predicted proteins | sample TergutLab28metaG_3_FD_92763 | JGI IMG/M metagenome (GOLD analysis project Ga0123353, IMG submission 92763) | Labiotermes labralis P3 segment gut microbial communities from Petit-Saut dam, French Guiana - Lab288 P3 | ecosystem: Host-associated > Arthropoda: Insects > Digestive system > Gut ...
AAAATGTGGTAGAGCCAGACAAGCCACAGTTGTCAATTATGGCGCATGCGCAAAGCACGCTGGGTACCTAACGCCACAGACACACACTCATAATATTTAATACTTATTGCTTTTCCACTACAACAATGGTTGCACGAACGCACCTCAGTAGGTACTTGTACACTCCGTTCAACAAAAATCAAGTAGCCTGATATTTCGTACGTCCCGCTCAGGCAGTCACGTGACGTACAGTTGCCATCATAATTCGAGTCGTTTTACTTTCCCCATATTTGTGCATTGGTGGCTTTTCTCTGTCTTCAGTTCATTACAATGAATCACGCCGCGTATATATTAACCAAAGACACCAACGCATTCGCTTAATTTGAAGTTAATACATGAATTAAATGTCATTAATTTTCCGAGGCGTGTGGCTTGCTAGCTCTGCTTCCACGGATGGATGTTGCGAAAGGGTGATTGTTTGCCACACCCGGAAGTAGGCAAGCGCGTTAACGCGAGATGGCAATACTCTTCGGAAACAGACTACATTGGTTCGATTCCCAGTGTCAGTATATTTTTTTTCAATGTGTTTTATACTCACAAACACTCGATTAAATTATGCAGTAACGCATCCATTATTTAATTGTATGTTTCAAAAGTTATCTTTACTCCATTGGCAGGGTTAGAAATGCGAGTGACGCAGATATTTCTGTTATTTTTCCGTAATTCTTTTTTCTCTGTTTACCGGCATTCTGATTTAGAGAGTTCGTGTTCGAATGGGACTAAAACTAGGCATGTGAGTCTTGTTGCTTGCGGACCGTAGCGGGTCACGAGATCTGGCATTGGGCTGCACGATTTGAAACATTTACGGAAAGGAACTGTTGAGCGTAAGATGCGTGTGCTGGGGAGGTCTGGACCAAGGGTGGTTTCACTCTCGCCTTATTTCAGGGGTGTGGTGTGAAGAGTGAAGTACTGTTGGAACAGGTGCAGCACGATTTTAGCTTTCGAAACTCCCCACTTAAATTCAGGATTTTTAGAGAATACGTGGGCGTGTTTCATAAATTAAGTAATTTAATTAGCACATGTGTCTTTTATTGTAAAAATATTTGCGTCTATACTATGCTACATGTTTCGACCCTAAACGGTTGTCTGAGACGCGAATAAATAAAAAAAGGAATGCAATTAACCAACTGTCATTCCTATGAAAGAGATGTCTCTCTTAACTTTTACCCACTACAGTTATACCATTATGTAAAACATCAACCTGTCTCAATTGTATAATGTAAAAGTGTTTTGCATATAGTTGTGTGATTGTGACAGCATGTATGTTACAGTATTAAAAGTCTATTTTGAAATGTCACATACAGGTTTGTTACAAAATAAGATTATTGTATTTTTATTTTATTCTAATAAGAATTCTTTAACCTTCTTTTGTTTATATTATTTGTTTTTGTTGCTGATACGTAATTGTTTTGTTTTGTGAGTAAAATGGTTACGCTGATTGTGCACTAATATCTTGAATTATATGTTTATGGATGAATAATTTCCAAACGTATTCTTCGATAAACAGTTGACTAAAAGCTCCATTTTAATATTATCCTCCCATCTATGCCTGATTCTTCCAATTGGTATCTTGCCTCAGATTCCCCATCAAAACAATGTATGCATCTCTTCGGTCCCCAATACTTGCCACATGCCTTGCCAATCTCTTTGATTTTATCACCCAAATAATATTTGGTTAGTGGTACTGATCATAAAGATCCTCATTATATAGTATTCTCCATTCCCCTATTACCTCGTCCCAGTTGTAGTAGGTAAAAGTGTCAGAAAGAACTCTCTTTCGTAGGAATGACAGTTCAAAGCATTTTACTGTTTATTCGCGCCTAATGATGATCCATATGGGTAGAAAAATGTGGGATTTTATAGAGGAAAATATTGTTTCTATAATAAAAAGTAGATGTGTTGACTGAAACTGTCTTTATTATTTAAATTTCTAATTTGCTTGTCACGTAACTCGTATCTTTGGACTCCTTGAATAAATTGTATCATGTAACCTAATTCATTTTAACCCTTAAGTCTCCTGGTTACTTTACTTACCACCTGATGTGTGTGTTCCATATGATGCTAGTAATCAACACCGATTGTTGATCGGAACAACAATAACTGATTGGCAGATCCAAACGAATTTAGTATGTAGAAAATATAAGGAAGCGGCATACATGTCATGTTTACAAAATCCAATCAGTCGACTTAGCACTGAAATTTCGCCCATCTGGCATCCTTTGATCAGCTGAGAATTGTCTAAGTAATACGTTTGGACCCATGAAGATTCTCAGTTTTCTCTACAAATCGTGTTAGTGGTGTTGGGAATTTTAAAGGCGCGTGTTCTGGTTCTTTATGTTGTGTCTGTGGTCTGATGGGTCTGAGTTCATGGCTCTTTTTTGTGGTTTTAATTTGTGGATCATTGTAGTCGTTTTTTAATTTTTGTGTAGCAATTTTCTTGTTACTACCCGCGGACTTGATCTGTTCTCAGGCACATATCTTAACAAGTTGAATGTTTCTATGCTATCAAGTGACTGGATAGCTCGATGTAAGTTGTACACCAGGTCTTAAGACGGAAGCAGAGCCGGCGTTAGAAACTTTTTTTTTTTAATGTAGACGATCAGTGATTGATCTTTGTAGCGTTGACGTGTTTTGTTCTCTGAGGTACAAACTGAAATTTGTTTTACGATGTAGATGGATGTCAGTCTTCAGAGGGTTAAAGTACATCGAATTCTTAGTCTCCATATGGTAATAGAATGTGCATACACAGAGTTTTATCTGTGCGACCTAACAAATCAAAATGTAAACCAAGATGTTTTGTTGCGTTAGAAAACTGTTGTGCCTGTTGTAATTGACCTTGTAAACGCAAATTACGAAACTACGTTGAATTTGGCTTGCGTATTTAGTTTCAGTTCCACCGTTCATCCTATTTCGCGGTTAAATTAACCACACTTTTAATGTTCTGAAATGAATGTATCCTAATTAGTTAACAGGAATGCGTTTTGGCAACCCTGTACGCTCCAGTGCAGTTATTTTCTTTCGCTTTTCTTTAACATATGACGCTTTTCCTATTGATCAGTCTGAAAATATTTACCTTGCCTCTGATGTGAACTCAAGGACGTGTTTACTTCTGAAACATTTTTCTTCTGCTGTATTTTTAGGACTTCATACTTATGTTTAGGATTTGCGATGGTAAATAGCTTAATACAATCATGTTACTTTTACCCGAAGTTTGCAATAAGGACTCGTCGATGTCTTATTACATTCGGCTGGTAAATATTAACACCATATGCTTTAATGACTACTGTTATCAGTAGGTCACACTGCGTAAAAGAACAAATTTTACCGTATAACCTCCCATGAAGGCACAGAGGGGAGTACAGGTTTAGCGCTACTCTTTCTTTAACATCGGCGCTAGATGGGGGTGGCTTGTTAACACCGTGCTGCGGTCACTTTAGCTCCGGTAATGACCCGATACCCATTGTTTAGGAGACTGAGTGGGCCTAGGGCCTGTCTGGACGGCGCGGCAAGTCTCGCTTTTACTGGGATTCGATCAGCAGACCGTACAACCCATAACGAGTCGCTTTACCGACTACAATATCCCGGCTGACGGTCAAAATACTTAGCGCCAAACAGTAGAAAGATTAATACTTGTTTGGGAAGCATTTGAAAAGATATGTCATGACTGAATTCGGGCGAAGTTCCGGCCTTTTGCCGGAGTAGCTTTTGAAGACGAGACCTAAGTGTAGCCGTTCCGAGCGAGATTTGAACCGGGAACCATCCAATACAATTCAGAAGCGTTGCCGTTTGAGTCACTTTTTGAGTCCATCAGCAACGAAGGGTACCTATCGAAAATAAGCACTTTGCGGCCCCTGGATAGAGACAAGCGGAGGGCTTTTGTGAGCACAACAATGAACTTCGGGTTCCATAAAATACGGGGAATTTTCTGACTAGCTGAGGACCCCAAAAGAGCTGTGCTGCATGGAGTTAGTTGTGTGACAGGTATTGTTTAACTTACAGGACACTCGGTGATGGTGATTGCTTCCGTAATTTTTAAGCGAATATACAATTTTTTTAAAAAAATAAATATAATATCAATTAATAACTGAAATACGTGTATTTCGTGATTGTCCCACTTGAAGCAAAATTTTCCTACTTGGGAATAAGATGGTTTGGGCCAAAAGTATAGGATATACAGTATACTGCAGAATGTCGAAGTTAGAGAGCTTGGGATTTCGAACCTTCGCTATCACCGATTTTTAATAACACTGTTTAGACCTGTAGTGACTGGTTCCAGCGACTCAGAATGGTATCACATGACTGGGGAATCGGCTTCCCCATTGCTGCTATTGTCCAGCTCAGTTAAGCTTTGCCTTGCGTTAAGTGAGATTGACTGCTTTCGTGCTTAATAGAATGACACCCTTCTTCGAACATGTAAAGTGTTTGATGCTTCAGAAAATGTGTATGTTTTATTAAAAATAAAATTTTAGGATTTTTAAGGTTATTTTATATTTTTGCTACTGTTATTTGCTATGTTGATGGAATCAAATAGGCGTTTGACACTGAATGTGGGTTCCGATTTGATGATGTGCCTCGTCCTTGTAACAGTCCAGTGTACACGAGTTTCACCACCATCTAGTTGGACATTGACTTTATATTTATTGTACATAACTCCTACATGTTTCGGCCATATATCCTGGCCATCTTCAGGAGGTCACAAGTTTCCTCACCGTGTGCACGTGTTACCATACACTCTGCACATTTCGAGCAGACTCCCTGGAGATGGCCAGGATGTATGGTATATAGACTGCACCGGTCTAGCAAACTTGTAACTGCCTGAAGATGTCCGGGATATATTGCCGAAACATGTAGGCGTTGTGTATTGTAAATATAAAAATGCTATGCACCTAGTGGGCGATGAAATTTATGTATGTGGGTTCCGATATTCATGATGATTTTATCGGCCCCAGTTAATCAGGTACATGAATCCTGTACTATATACATGTACAGGGACATTACTGTATCTTACAACTTTAGCTGTTCGCTTCCTGTCGACTCGGTTATTCTATGCACACAAGTACACACACCGGCTGGCTTTCACACTGCTTGCAGAACAGTGTACGAGCAATCTTCTTGTCGTTTTGAGCATGTACTGTGACTGTTCACAGAACACAGAAGATAGTAGAAGTGTTGTGTAAATGCGAACAGTCTGCAAATACATGATTTTTTTTTTCAAACGACGGGTAATAGAACACGCTGAAGACACGCGCCTACCGCATTCGCGTAAAACAACTGTGATTAACAAACTTTTCGATACGTGTTCAATCAAAACTGAAGATTGTTAACTTGTGCTTTCATGAAGTGAATGGTGGAAGAATAGACCTTATATTGTCTCTCCCCAGCGGTGAAACGTGGTTTCGGCTCGGTGTAATATCGGAGGATCGTGTTTCTCATATTAAACTACTATGTGACGTTTCTGAGACCACGAATTTTACACCGATTTGTGACAAACTTTGTGATACCGTTCGATGAACACCCGTTCAATTACGAGAGAACCTATGCCTATGTGCTGCAAGACGGTTCTTCATCAGCTCACACCGCACGTCCCGACTGATCAAGTTGTCAGAAATGATCCTGCCGCAAGGAGAACCTGAAACATGGAGTATATTTTAGTTGTCATCGTGCTGACTCCTGTCTTTGCGGGAAATTGGTTCGTTTGATGAGAGCGCACTGGCATACAGTTGCCAGACATGTAATGCACAAGATGTAATAGCGTGGGTGTTCCTGTAGACGCAGAACGTGTAGCTCGGCATTGGGCTGGTACTTCTAACAGACAGGAGTTATTTAGAAGATATCACAAAATTATAGGTCTCTAGTGGCCGATAGTTCAGTAACGACAGTTGATAATGCTAGCTGTTTTCTGCGCACCTGTAAGTGATATTCTAGGAACAGGTCCTTCAGCCAAATGCTTCTCTTGGCGACAACACAAAGTGGGTTAGCAAGTTTTGTAGAAGATTAAGACTGCAAATAAAGCAACTATCATGCTCATCATCGCGCAGTTTATTTTTCTTCTTTATTATACAGCAGTTAACCTATCTTGATACGCAATGACAACGTCGTTGAGAAAGGCGTCATTAATTACAATTAAATTCCCGGAACGCCTTTCGGTAGAAGTTTACACAGGAAGCCGTAGTCCTTTACCATTCAGACGTACGGAGTTTTATTTTGGCGTGAACTGTGCTTGACGGAAAGCGTAGTGAGTCGCCTTGTTAAATTTCTTGTTTGTTTTCATTATACATTTTCCGAGAAATACATCATAATGGCTTGTTACTTTATAATAGGATAAACAATTAAGGTAACAGTTACATTAAATTTTTTAAGCTTGATGTTTATCTAAATAACACGCATTTTCAAATTCAGTTCATGTTTAATAAAAATGACACTGGGTCTCAATTACAAAGACAGTAGGTTAAATGGCGTTAGGAAAGAGCAGATGTTTATTCTGATTAGCCTACTAAAGATATAAAGAAACTGTGTGGGTACAGAAGAGTGCTTGATATCAGAGCAGGTAGTAACACTGTGTTTTGAATTATTGTGGCGCTTATTCCTGGGTTTGTTGCAGTGAAATTCCTGTAGAATGGTAGTTTCTGAACAGTCATGGAATAATCATGTGCATTGTTTTCATATTCCATCGTTTTAGTGATGATAAATCCGTTCATTGCTAGTTTTGAGAGCTCAAATATTTGCCACTAATGGGATCCACTGTGTCTTGTGGTTATATAAACATATCAACATCACAAATCACGGTCCGACGTGCGCCTTGTACCCATTAATTTAGTCTTCTTTAGGGATTCGAAAGGAAAGGCTAGTCAGGCAGTGAAAAGCATGAGTTCTTATGATGCGTATTGACGGGTTTTGTAGGCACTTTCGCATAATGACGAAAAGCGACTGTTCGCTTCGACGTGTCTGTCTGTCCGTCCGTCCATTCACATGTAACACCTCGGCGCCCACCGGGCGATTTTTCATGAAATTTGATATCGATTATTTTTCGATAACCTGTCGTGAAAATTCAAGTTTTATTAAAATCTGACAAGAATAACGGGCACTTATATGAAGAAATATCATAATTGCACATGTATTTATGATATTTCTCTTTAATTGTTCTTAGAGTGAGAAATGTTACAGACAAAAGTTGTAAAAAAAATCAAACACACATTTTATGATCAGTAATTTCTTTTCCCGAAAATCGCGCCGTTTATGAGATAACGTGACAAAACTTGGTAGAGTCAGAAATGCCACAGGTGACAGTATAATACGGCGCATGCGCAATGCGTGCTGGATAACTAAGGGTGTAGACACAAACTCAGAATATAAAATACTTACTGCTTTTGCACGGCAATAACGATTACACGAATGCCCCTCATTACGTTATACCTTCATTTTCTGTCCTGTTTTGTGAAAATCTGTCTTAAACACTGTTTCTCCCATTCACATTTCACCAATCACTTCACATAATCACGTGTAATGCGTAAATTCATAAGCATGGAACATCAGATGATTAATGGGAAAATGCAGAGACGTGATTTAAGTATTCATAGAAATTTGTTTAGCTTAGTAGGTGTTAAGAGCCACCGTCCCGAGCCATGCGCATTCTGTTTAGGTTCATCCTTTGTTAAGTGTCTGCAAATAAGCGCTCCGGACGTGGCTTTCCACATACGGAAAGGTAAAGTGACGCTGCTTGGCCGCCTGAGCCAAAAACTGACCAGTTTTTTTTTATGTATCCTGATGTATCATATCCTAATGGTTGCGTAAGAAATATTCGACACACCCAAATTTTGAAGTGTTTAATAAAGAGATGTTTCGACCTTTTGGGTCCTCATCAGGCCAACACCTATAATAAAAGACGTGAAGAGATATACAAATCCCTTTGGGAGTTGTATATCTCAATATTACATACACGTGTTAGGGATTTTTATTATTACGTAATTAGGGGTGAGACCCTTCTTAAGGCACTGTTGATGGAAAAAAGATGTTAGCATTACAATTAAGTACTTTACTCCTTATGATATTTTGCTTTATGGTGTATGCCTGATGATGACCTTAAAGGTCTAAACCTTTCGCTTTATTAAGCACTTAAAAACTTAGTTGTGTCGACTATTTCTTACGTAACCATTAGTCTCATACACACAACGGGGATATCCAATCTTAAAAAAGTACCATGTCCCATAAATCAGTTAATGCTGAAAATTACAGATATATTCTGGCCCGACCGTTATCGTGTGGCGGCCATACGAGGTGAGCGCTCTGGTCAAGTTCTCGCCGGAATTCTAACTAATCGTAGCTGCAATATATGCTAGACCGTACGGGCGCAACTGGTGCCATGCGCGTGATCTCCTTGCTTATTTTAATCTTAACGTACGAATGGACGCGCGGGAAATCCTGTCGCCTGTCAGGTTTATATATTTACTTGTTAGATTAAAAAGGTTTATGGCTCTGGCTGTGTTGAGGCCAGGATCAAGTTGCAGAGTAGACTCTTATCAGATGGTTTATTAATTGTACAAGTCAGTGCACCACATTTTCAAGCGTTATTGTTGTCAGTCGTCTCAGAAAGACGAATCTCCATAACCAAAATTCAGGTGATCTTAGCGGCCATGCGATTTAGTCAATTTCAAGGATTTAGATTACAACTAGAATGCGCCACAAAATAACCAACACGCTGTAGACATTGAGTTTATGTTAACATACCTTATCGCAGGTTTTCACTACGTTATTTTTAAAGAATATTTAGTAGTTTTATGATTACTGTAAAATGTATGATATTATGGTTCCTATGAAGTGCTCGGGGGTTCCCCGCATGGATGAAGATATCTCAGTGGCTTCAAATGAGTATTAAGATCCCGAAACTTACTTGTAAAAGAAAGCCACAGACTTCCCTTCCCATCTTCAGAAAACGACATTGTATTCAAGAAATAATCAAATAAAATACATGAATACAATAGAACTGAAGAGGGAATTAAATGGAACTTGATTAACACTTAGGATTACGTTCCTCCGGAATATAACAAGTGACAGGATAGCTGTTTCGCGACGTTTCGCCGCAGTGTAGCCATATTCAAAGGTCAAAAGAATGGGAGAACGTAGTCCTCAGATACTCAGCTGGGAAAACATGAAAAGTCGCTTGGATTAACACTAATATATTAAAATTATCTTTGCACCAGTTGTCAGCACTCTTCTATAAAAAAATTATTGGCTTTAGGCCGCGAAGTGTCCTGTTGCCTTCTTGTACTGTTAGCAGGTGAATATTTATATAGGCCGTTAGCTGTAAAAGTATTATTATTGCGACGAATAGAGGTAGGTAATTTCTTTTGAGAGCCGTCTGGAAATGTGGACACGCGAGACGTCTTGAGATAATATCAGCTGACAGAAGTAGGCCTAATGAACTTAACCAATGAATTACCAATGAATAGAAACGCGTATTTGATCTAACAGATATATATAAAAATTGAGTTCGCAGATTACACGAAATATTTTGCTTCTCCATATCCATGACCAGCAATTGAAGGATGTGCGAAATGTCTGTTTACTGTGCAAAACACAAAGGACAGATACATGTGCTCTGTAGATAAAATGCGGAAGTAATGAGTTTTTAGAGGAAGTGGTGTTTTAGGGTTAATGAATTTCACATGCTATGGGTTTGATCCTTTTGTGGTTTTTTGTGGTAACATCTTTACGTTTAACATCAGGAAATATCTTAATCAGATGAGTGGCCAACTCCAAAAGTACCTTGGTATTTCTGTGTTTGAAAGAAAATTTGTGCACTTGGGTGCTGCTTGTTTTTGAACCCTCACCACATATGAAGACGGTTACATCACTGTTCATGCAGTATCGTTCGGAGAGCGCGTTCATTGTACGAGTTCATTTAGGTTTTTGCTAAGGTGCAGTCTGGCGAGCGACTTCGTTCTCTTGGACCCGTGTTTGATCACTTTAAGTTTTGAATTAGAAGAATGTTTGCTAATTCTTTTCAAGTGTCACACTGATTGTGGCAGCGTGTATGCATGTCATGTATTTCAGATACTCATTGACCTTGGAATGTCATATTTGTAAACTACCACTTTGAAAGTTGCCACAGATGTACATCCTTTACGGTTAGCGACTTCCGTCGTGTCATGAAGTTCATAAATACTGCAACAGCAAGGCGCTCTTGTAACGGCTGCACGAGCGGGAGAGAGTTCTGTGTGTGTGTGTGTGTGTGTGTGTGTGTATGTAATGTATGAATGTATGTACGTCAGTACATATGTATGTAAGTAATGTATGTATGCATCTATGTATGTATGTATGTATGTATGCATCTATGTATGTATGATTTATGTATGTGTATGTATGTAGGTATGTATGTATGTATTTATGTACGTTCGTATGTATGTATGTTTGTATGTTTGTATTTTTTAAATTTATTATTATTATTATTATTCTGCATGCTCCATTACTATGGAGTAATACTACATGCATTGGTGGTTTCTTACATAACTACATAATTTCAATTATATAAGAAACCACCAATGCATGTAGTATTACTCCATAGTAATGGAGCATGCATAATGTATGTATGTGTGTGTGTGTGTGTATATATGTAAGTAAGTGTATATGTGTGTGTGTATAGTTATGTATGTATATGTTTTTATGTATGTATGTATGCATGCATGTATTTATGTATATGTATGTTTGTATGTATGTGTTTATGTATGTATGTAAGTATGTGTATGTACGTACTTATGTATATATGTAAGTATGTGTCTGTGTACCTATGTATGTATCTATCTTTGTACCTATGTACTTGTGTATGTATGTCTATGTATGTGTGTGCATGTATGTATATGTGTGTGTGTGTGTATGTGTGTGTTTGCACGCATTACAATATTTAGGTGGGCCGGGATTCGAATCTGAGACTTCCCATATACGGAGGAGGAGTCCAAACTACTCGATCTCGTTGCTAGATGAAATTTGGTATAAAATCATGAGTGATCTGAATGAAATGGCTTGTGAGAATAAACTTCAGTGGATGTAGCCGCGGACTGTTCATTGGTGGGTTCGGGAATTAGGAATGTTGCAGCTTCAGATCTGTTCCCGTAACGTTTGTTAGGGATGCTATGACTGCTGTATTACCGCCAAGTGCGAGTTGATATTTGAAGTGTAAAGTGTTGTTGTATTTGCTTTTTGTCTTACACGTTTTGTCAGTGTTAGCTGTCTTGAGGAGTGAACTCCTTCGACAAGTCCCGTACCAAAACGATATATGTATATGCTTAAATGAATTCTGTTTTAAAATAACGAGTGTTAAATGAAATTTTCTCGGGCAGACGGCCGCGTCAAGATGTGACGGTTTTCCGACGTTTCGGGAACTATCTCCGTCCCCATCTTCAGGATATCCTGGCGGCTTGGTTCTTAGTACACCCTGAAGATGGGGACGGAATTAGTTGCCGAAACGTCGGAAAACCTTCACATTCTGACGCGGCTGTCTGTCCGAGGAAATTTCATTGAATTCTGTCGCCGCGAAAGCTTCAAGACTTATGAGTGTTAAGTTGACTTGAACTCTGTGCTCATGGCCATCAGTTACTGTTAACTGTGTTGTTGACAGAGTCGCTGTGCTGTGAGTGCTTGCATGCACTTCAGCCCTTCTTTTCTCATTTAAATGGTTGAACCCCAACTATTTCACACATTTTCACATCTTAGTATAATATGGTTCTTCTGAGTTACGATCAGTCCAATGTAAAGTTTTTGCCATTTATTAAGAGCATGCCGTATTAAGCAGGAACGTTATAGAGCTGTTTTGTTGATTCATTAGGCTTACTGTTTGCAGTTACAATCCCTGTTGCAGTTGATTGATCTCATTGTTTCCCTGTAACACTCGTAATGACATTTTATGTCCTAAATTAATCTCTGTATTTCTGATTCTCAGCAATGCTCTATACAGCAGTGAATTTAAACGAAGCCCTCAAGCAGAATAAATTAGTTTCACGTTCGAACGCATTTTAGTTCCGTAACTAGATTTACATTGCTGATTGTACACCTTTTCGTCAAGACAACGCAAAAATACACGTCGTCATAATCTTGACGTCAAAAATAATCCGATAAAATCGATTGTTGTAACGGTGTCTTGTTAATGCTGCACGTACGCATAGTAGCAATATGTTGCATGCTTCAGAATTGATGACAAGATGTATGTCAGCTGACGGCAGGATGAAGTCCTGAGGTATGAAGAACAGTGAGTGGATATTGGAAAAAATAGACCTGCTTAATTTGCATTGTCCGTCACAGAGGCGTGGATAACCTTCCTGCCTTTATTTAAGTCTGCACACACGTATTTTAAATCGGCCGTTTGGTTGAAACCTTTCTTAAATCTTTGTAGACTAACATCATTGTACATTACGCAGACCGTCTGTTTTGTCATTGCCCTGAGCAACCCATCTGGTACGGGATGTTCCGGCGGATACAGACTTTTCATGGGATAAAGCTGCCGTGCTCGAGGAGACGATAAGGAGTGAAAGTTATTTGGTTATCCGGTGCTGTCCGATTTCTGAAAAAGCGTTGATTTTTTAAAGGTTCCTAGGCTTCGTCCGCTTGTCCTTCGACAAGGTAAACGTGTAGATGAAGGTGAGTATGGAGCATTGGTGGAGTGTTGTAGACAGGGGAAAACGAAAGTACTTGGACAAAAACGTGATAAACGTGAGACCTTGTATATGAAGATTCATTTTATACCTCACAAAGAACACGTTGTGCTTCCGGTAGAAGTGGAATGGGCAGTGCTGTATGGGGAAATACGGGATGTTGGTGAGAACACGTGTAAGAAAGCACTGTTTCTAATTCCCTAGTGTAGATGGGATGACTGTGTTAAAGTGGAACTTGAAGAAGTGGGATGGGGGGGGGGGGGGGGGGGCGGGATT
>Ga0123353_10010426_pt1 | contig 12956 bp, 7 predicted proteins | sample TergutLab28metaG_3_FD_92763 | JGI IMG/M metagenome (GOLD analysis project Ga0123353, IMG submission 92763) | Labiotermes labralis P3 segment gut microbial communities from Petit-Saut dam, French Guiana - Lab288 P3 | ecosystem: Host-associated > Arthropoda: Insects > Digestive system > Gut ...
GAAGACGGCCTTGCCCAGACGGCATACGAGGTAGAGGTCGCGGAGAGTGCGACCGGCACGGCCATCGCCTCGGTGTCCGGCACTGGCACCGCCACGAGCGCCGCTGTCCCGATGCCGCCAGGCGGCCTTACCGCTGGCACCGCTTATTACGTGCGGGTGCGCGCCGCCTGCTACGTGAGCCCAAGCACCCCGGCCTACTGGAGCAGCTGGTCGACATCGGCTTTCACGCCGGCACCGCCTTCCCCGACCGTCACGCTCACATCCCCCACAGGCGTGAGCTCTGTGACGCCCACCGCGACCTGGACGTATGACCAGGCAGATCTCTTGTCCCAGACGGCATACGAGGTCGAGGTCGCGACGAGCACCGCCGGCGCGGCTATTGCCACGTCTTCTGGCACCGGGAGCATCACGAGCACGTCTGTCCCGGTGCCGCCAGGCGGCTTTGTGCCAGGCACGTGCTACTGGGTGCGGGTGCGTGCGGCCTGCTACGTGAACGCGAACATCCCTGCCCACTGGAGCGCCTGGTCGATGACCGCCTTCAAGCCGACCATATCCGGCATGCCGGAGCCAAGCGTCACGACGACCGCATCGGGCTTCTGGACAGAGGCCGCTGCAAGCGGGAGCCTGATCCCCAACAACCAGAACAACACCACGGATCAAGGGCGCGGCTCGGTGCTGCTTACATGGAAAGACATCCCGGACGTCTCCGCATACCTTATCTACCTGCATGACGGGAACCAGTTCCGTCAAATCGCATCGACCACGGCCACGAGCTGGGCGACGTCAGGCAAGGGCATCTTCCCGACAGACGCGGCGATCGCCGGCCTGCCTATGGGTTATACGGCATCCACCAACCCGTATGCGTCAGGTACAGGAACGGTAGACCTGCGCGACGACCCGCGCCCGCTTTACAAGAAGGCCGCAGGCAGCGGGATGGACGACCGCACCGACTACCTCTTCAAGGTCGTGCCGGCCTCAGTCGCCATAAGCGCGTGCGAGACCATCCCGGTCTCGCTCGAGAACCGCACCTACCACGTAAACGACGACCCGCGTCATACCACATACAGCATCGGGGATGCCGGGCTTTTAGGCCACAGCGCAGATGTCGTGCTCGACAAAGGAACGGTAGAGTTCTGTGCCACAGACTTGGAGATCAACTGGTGGGGCCCGAGGGCGGCGCTTGAGCGTCACTACTCGTCTGGCCGCACCACGTCGGCATCCTGGGCACCGGGCTGGCGCTTCAACTACGAGCAGAGCGTGACCCAGGCAGGTGGCATCGCGACCTACACGGACGCAGCAGGCGAGGCGCACCGCTTCGGTGACTCAGGCGGCACATGGATATCCGCACACGGCTTCTACGGCACGCTTACCAAGCCAGGCGACTGGCAGATCACCTATAAAGACGGGCACAAGCTCGTCTTCGACGGCACGACAGGGCGGCTCAAGTCCGAGAGCGACCGCAACGGCAACACCGTGACCTACACGCCTTCTGGCAACAACCTCTTGATCACCGCCGGGAACGGGCACATGATCACCGTCAACCGGGACTCATCCGGTGTTGTGTCGTCTGCGACCTATAAGGCTGTCGGCACTTTCGGCGGCACCCGCACGGTGACCTATGCGACCGGAGCTACCCCGAGCGTGACCTACTACTACGGGGGCGGTTCTGCTGATCGCACGCTTAACCTCACCTATGCAAGCAACAGGCTTGCCTCGCTCTCCCATGCCGTCTCCGGCATCTCGCTAGGCTTTTCCTACGACGGTGCAGGGATCGTCACGACCGTGAGGCTTCCCGGGTATGCCACAGACCCCTACCGGCTGATGACCGTTCTCTGCGAGGGCACTCCCGGTGACTTCCACTCGTCGAAGGTTGTCCGTTACGGCAGGGTTGCCACGTGGGACAACACGCCCCTTTGGCAGGACTTCGACCACCCGGAGAACGGCCTTAGGACAGGCGAGTCCGTGCCCTACATGGGCGGGACACAGCCGGCCTCGTGGCGCTACACCGCCTACTCGCCGACGCACGAGGCGATACGTGCGACGACGCCGCTCGGGCACGTCACGAGAAGGAGCGTGGACGGGCATGGCCTTGTGCGTGACGAGTACGACGCGGACGGCGGACACACCTCATACGAGTACAACGCGCGTGGCCAGGCCACGCGCACGGTAAGCGCGAGGGGCTCGGTCACCACCCGCACTTATGACCAAAACAACGGCGACCTCCTGACAGTGAGCCGCACGCTTGACACGTCCGGCGCTGCCTCGCTTGACACCTACGCCTACACAGACCCCGCCTTCCCCGGGGTGATGACGTCTGCGGTGACCTCGCTTAACGCCACCGAGAACGCGGTCTCCACCTACTCAGGCTTCGCCCCGAACGGCAGGCCGGGCACCTCGACCCAAATCGCGAGGCTCAGCCCGGGTGCCCCTGGCACGCTCATCACCACGCACCGGACCTACACCGCTTTCGGGGACTTGGCAATCGAGTACCTGCCGCAGGCACCGGCAGGCCTGCCTGTCGTCGCTGTAAGCAACCAATACGAGGTCTCAGGCCGCAACACCTACTCGGCAGACGCATCCGGCACGGGCACCGCCTATTTCTACGACCAGCTTGGGCGGATGACGAGCACGTACCGCGAAAACAGTGCAAGCGCCCCGGGTGTCGTTGCCGACTGGGTCAAGTTTACCTACGGGGACAACGGGCAGGTAGAGACCGAGAGAAGGCTCCGCAAGGAGGCGGCAGACCCGGGCGGCGTGACCGTCTCAACGGTCACGTGCACCTACGACCAGATGGGGCGCTTGACGGAAACTGATGACTCGACCATCGGCGGGCTGAAGGGCCGCACCCACTACGATACGGCGGGCAACGTCATCGCAAGCTGGCCTGAAGGGGTGCCCGACTATGGTGCCGCACGTGCGACGCGCTACGCCTATGACGCGGACGGGCGCATGGCCTCTATGACCCTTCCCGGGGAGAGCGTGGCGACGACCCTTGCCTACACCCCTGCCGGGCGCGAGGAGACCGTTTCGCTTGCAGGGGGCAAGACGACCACCTACACCTACGATGCCGGAGGGAAGAAGATAGCCTCCGCGTCTGTCTCAGGTACCGAGACCGCGTATACCTCCTGTGCCTACGACCTTGGCGGGCGCATGGTGTCTTCCTCAAGCCCCGGGGGGGCGACGGTCGCCTACGCCTACGACCTCGCAGACCGGCCTGTGTCTGTCGCGGCAGAGGGGCAGGATGCCTCTGAGACCTCTTACAACGAGTTCGGCCAGGTGCTTCGTGAGGCCGGTGCGGACGGCGTGGTGTCGACGTGCGCCTATGACGCACTCGGGAACGTGCTCACTGAGGACGTGGGCGGGGAGGTCACTACCAATACCTATGACACCTCTGGGCACCTTACCAAAACGACCGATCCGGACGGGCTCGCCTTAAGCTATGGGCGCGATGTGTTCGGGCGCACGACAGCCGAGTCCCAGACAGCCGGTGCGGCTACGACCAAGGCGGTAAGCAGGGCCTTCGACTCGCTCGGGCGCGTGACAGAGGAGACGCAGAGCGCGGGCGCAGGCGGGGCACTTGCCACGGAGCGCACTGCAGGCTACACCTACCCGGTGAACACCGCGATCGGCGCAACGCGCACAGAGACCTACGGCGGCATCACCACCACGGTCTTCATCGGCCCAGACGGCCTCGAGACCTCGCGTGAAAGCACCGGCCCGAGCATCCAGGGCACATTCGGCCCCGGTATCCAGGGCATAAGCGACCTCACCCGCGCCGTGGTTGCCCGTGACAGCGCCGGCCGTGAGACGCAGGTCACCGTAGGCGGTGCCACCTTCAACTACGAGTACGACAGCAAAGGCCGCCTCGAGCGGCAATGGGGCTCTGGCCTCTCCTCCGCAAGGCCTGCAAACCCGACGTACACCTATGACAATGCGGGCAGGAAGAAGAGCCAAGTATTGCCAGATAGTTTTTACGGCATGATGACAGAGGATCTTTCCTACAACGCGGCTGGTCGGGTAAAAAGCTCATACTATAATGATACTATTACCGGGCAGACATCGTACAACATCCGCCATGCCTACGATTACGACAAACATGGGAATATCACACGCGGGAGCGATAGCTATTTACTCCGTGGTGCCATTGGCTTTTACTTTGATGGAGTTCGTGAATTCTCTTACGACGGGAACAGCCGCCTGGAGCGGTTCACCCCTTGGTGGGATTCCAACCCCATGGAAGAGGTAGAGGTCAAATTTAACGCACTCGGCCAGCGTATAAGCGAGAGCTCGGCCTTATGGCCGTTAAGCCCAGATAGAGTATTCACCTATACGGGCGCGGGGCAGCTTAGAACCTTCCACGAATATAGATATAGCAACAGTGTCGATGCTACATACACTTATGACGCTACGGGGCAGCGCAAAAGGAGCGTCTTCACCTACACTTCCAACGGAGGCGGCACTACCATTGACTGGGTCTATAGCGGCTCCCGGCTGCTGTCTCTCTCCGCAAGCAGGACCGACAACGCTACCTGGGGTATCACGTACCTCTATGACGGGGCAGGCAGGCCTTATGCGGGTGTCTACACGGGCTCAGACACGCCTGTGAAGATACCCTTCTCCATCCTCACTAATGATCGAGGGGAGGTGATCTCGCTTCTCTCCTCCAATGGCACTGCTTTTGCCAGGTACGACTATAGCGCATGGGGTAGATTTTACAGCAATACATCCGGTACACGAGCAGTACCTGCAGACTCGATCTCAAAGGCGCTTGCCCAGTCCATTGGCGATCGCCAGGTCTTACAGTACAGGGGAGCCGTTTATGATCGAGAATCTGAGCTGTACTATGCCTCGGGTCGGTACTATGACGAAAAAACCATGCAGTTCCCCACGCCCGCCAAGGCGAATGCGGCAGAGAGCCCGTACGCGTACGACTTTACAGCCCCGTTCATGTACGACCCGGCCACTGACAAAGGAGGCGCACTGGGGATCACCCCGCATCCCTCGAAAAAGCAATGGAGCCCTGCGGATGGTCAGGTCGAGTTCGCGCTCTTCACGGACGAGAGCTATGCGAAGCTGGCTACATTTGGGAGTCCTACGTTCAGGCGGGACTACATCTACAACAACCTTACAAGCTATGACGACATCAGTGGACTGCGGGCCTGCGCGATATTGGGGAACATAGCGGTCGAGACCTGGGGAGAGTCATATAGTCCGCTTACCCGGCAAGGCGATCTCACAAAGGACTGTCCCGACTACATCCCCTATTACAAAGCCGATGGGGAAGGATGGGGGATCCTGCAGTGGACCCGGAGCAGGAAGCAAGCATTATGGGACTACGCACAAATATATAATAACACCTCGAAGTATGTGGCGTTTGACGTAGGTGACCTGGAGGTGCAGCTTGCGTACTTCGCGAAGGAAAGGAAGACCACCGGTGCCCGAGGCGGCGAAAAATACAGATGGGACGATTTCATGAAAGCAGACGACGCTAGTCTTGCAGCCATGACGGAGTCTTTCTGTGACGACTATGAAAGTGCGGGAACGCCGCATATGGGCAGACGGATTGAGGCAGCAGAACAGAACGCCATGGACAAGGGTCTTCGCTAGCCGTTGATATAACGTGTATCGGGAACGAGAAAGCGTGTGATGGGAATGAGGAAACACCGCATAGCCTGCCTGCTCGTGCTGCTGGCGTTGTGCCTGTCGGCGTGCAGTTCGGTGCCTGATGATACTTCTGGTCAAGAAGGCTCTCTCGGGCAGGCAGCGCCTGAGGTGCCGTTGGCTCAGTCCGGCGACTTCTGGAATCCGCCACCCGCCCCGCCCGATGTCATCGAAAGCATCGACCCGGCGATACGGGAGGTCATCTGTAGCGAGCGGGAGTTCCTCTGCACCGAGACCGGCATGCCTGTCTACCTGAAGGACTTCCGCTCTGGCAACCATCTATCCATAAAGGACAACGGGCCCTATCGATACACCACCGGCTCTGAGCCTACTGTCGATTACTTTGAGGGGGGAGGCCCCCCGGATTACGCCCAATTCTGCGTGGCCGACATGGACGGGGACGGAGCCCTGGAGCTGCTGCTGTCGCCTCCGAACCAGGCGACGTCTGACAACGTGCTAGTGCTCCGCTACGAGGACGGTGTCGTGTACGGCTTCGTCTTCCCCTGCAGGGGCATGGGAGGCGTAAAAACGGACGGGTCGTTCATGTGCTCAGGTGGCTCTGGCCATACCGAGGTATCGAAGGTTCGGTTCGCAAAAGGGAGGGTCATCCGTGATGAGCTATGTATTGTCGATGCGTACACCGGTGAGTACCGCATAGGCGGGCAGAACGTCAGTTCGGCGCAGGCATGGGTCTATCTGGCCGCGTGGGACGATATGTTCCGCGGGACCGATCAGGATTTCAGTGAGGAAGAAGTCGAGGCGTACTTGGCCGCGAACGGCGCAAAACAAGACGTAGTGTGGTACGCATACGATGAGGCGGGCTTCAGGGAATGAGGCGACACCGCATAGCCTGCCTGCTCGTGCTGCTGGTGCTGTGCCTGTCGGCGTGCAAGCTAGAACCCAGTGGTGTTGCTAGTAAAAGCGATCCCATCGGAGTTGGATTACTGCCTAATGATGTGCCACCTTATACGCCCGGTGCCGAGTATCATCCACCTTATTATCCGCCTGCCGAATCACCGCCTCTACCATCTCCATCGTTGAGCGTTATCAAAAGTGTCAGTCCTGCGATAAGAGATGTCATCTGCAACAAAAGGGAGTTCCTCTGCGCTGAGACCGACAAGCCCATGTGTTTCAAAGACTTCCGGTCTAACAGCTACCTGTTCGTCAACGATGACGGGGATATGGAGTATACCGGTCCCTGGGACAGCGAGGAGGCGAAATCCTACAGCCAGTTCTGTGTAGTCGACATGGATGGGGACGGGGCTCAGGAGCTGATATTAGAAGAGTCTCAAACAGGCAACAGGCTGTTGCTTCATTATGAGGACGGTGCTGTATACGGCTTCGTCTTCCCCTTCAGGGGCATGAACGGCATAAAAACAGACGGGTCGTTCATCTGCTCGGGTGGCGCAACTGTGAATTATCTAAAAAAGGTAAGCTTCGTAAAAGAGAGGGTCTTTTCGACCGATCTGTGGTGTGTTGATGATGTGGGTGGTGTATACCGCATAAACGGAGAGGATGTGAGCCCAAAAGAAGCAAATAGCTATTGGCGGGTGGAACCAGAAGACGCAGAGTGGTACGCATACGATGAGGCGGACTTCCGGGAATGAGGCGACATCGCATAGCCTGTCTGCTCGTGCTGCTGGTGCTGTGGACTCCCCTACGTGCAGCCCGAAACCCGATGGCGCATCCGGTCAAAACGGTCATCCTCCTGAATACCATGTGCCGGATATACTGCCATACGTGGACGGCACTGTAATGGCTCACTCGTCTTACGGCATACCCTCCCCGCCGCCGGATGTCATCGAAAGCATCGACCCGGCGATACGGGAGGTCATCTGTAGCGAGCGGGAGTTCCTCTGCACCGAGACCGGCAGGCCTATCTACCTGAAGGACTTCCGCTCTGGTAACCGTATATTATCCATCGAGGATAACGGGTTCTATGAGTACACCACCGGTTCTGAGCCTACTGTCGATGATTTTGGGGGAGGGGGCCCCCGGATTACGCCCAATTCTGCCTGGCCGACATGGACGGGGACGGAGCTCTGGAGCTGCTGCTGTCGCCTCCGAACAAGGCGACGTCTGGCAACGTGTTAGTGCTCCGCCACGAGGACGGTGTCGTGTACGGCTTCGTCTTCTCCTGCAGGAACATGGGCATATACAAGGACGGCTCGTTCATCAGTTCAGGCAGCGCACTTTTAAGCGCCCTGGAAAGGATGCGGTTCCAAAAAGAGAGGCTTTTTGTGACCGAGCTTTGGTATGTCGATTGGGCACGTGACGTATACCGCGTAAACGGGAAGGAGGTCAGCCGGGAAGAGATGGAAAAGCCGGATGGCTCGGAACCAGAGGACGCAGAGTGGTACACATACGACGAGGCGGACTTCAGGGAATGAAGCGACATCGCACGAGCCTGTTTGCTCGTGCTGCTGGTGCTGTGGACTCCCCTATGTGCAGCCCGGGGGCTAGCGGTCGGTTCATGGTCGCCTCTGCCTGTGCGGTGCTACACTATAGCGCCACAACAAACCCAAAACCCCATGTTTTGCGGGCATCGACATCGACACCGGCACCGGTCGCGCATTCGAGTGGTTGCGTGCTGTAGCCGGTGTCTTGTGGCAGATACCCATGGGCTTGTACACCCACGACTTGAAAGGCTCTCAGATATGCATATTGCAGTTCTCGGCGGCGGTCCTGGCGGTTACTCTGCGGCCTTTGAGGCAGCACGGCTCGGGGCAGAGGTCACCTTGATCGAGCGGGAACGCCTCGGCGGGACATGCTTGAACCGCGGCTGCGTTCCTACGAAAGCCATCCTCAGGTCGGCGCGGGTGCTCAAGGATGCTCGGGCAGCCGAGGAGTTCGGCCTTGCGTTTGATGGCGGTGCCAGCGTCGATGTCGATGCGCTGAGGGCCCGCAAGGAGGGGATCGTCTCGGAGCTTGTCGGGCAGATCGAGGGGGCGGCCAAGCGCCTCAAAGTCGAGGTCGTGTCCGGGCAAGGGCGCCTGACGGCTCCGAGGACGATCGAGGTAGCGCTTGCGGACGGAGGAGTGCGCACGGTCAGCGCGGACGCGGTCATTCTGGCGACCGGATCGGTGGTCTTCGAGCTTCCCGGGATCGACCATGGGCCTGACGGGGTGTGGACGAGCGATGATGCCATTGCCTTAAGCGGGATCCCGCCTAAGATCACCATCATCGGCGGCGGGGTGATCGGGCTCGAGTTCGCCTGCGCCTATGCCGCCTTCGGCAGTACCGTCCACGTTGTCGAGCTGACCCCGCAGGTGCTGCCCGGCAACGACAAGCGCGTGGTGCGGCTTGTGCAGCAGGAGCTTGAGGGCATGGGTGTCGCATTCCACCTCGGCGACGCGGTCGAAAGCGTCGAGCGCCGAGCCGATGGGAGGATGCTTGCGCACCTGAAGAGCGGTGCCATGCTTGAAAGCGACGTGGTGATGAGCGCCGTGGGGCGCGTTCCCAACTCATCCGGGTTCGGCTTCGAGGAGGTCGGCCTTGAGTTCGATCGCAGGGCGATCAAGGTGGACGGGCATTTCCGGACCAGCCTTGATGGCGTGTTTGCGATCGGCGACCTGATCGGCGGCGTGATGCTTGCCCACGTCGCCGAGGAAGAGGGCGTGGCCGCCGCACGCAATGCCGCAGCGGAGTTAAGCGGCAAGCCGGCTGCCCACACCGTCGACCCCGACTGCCTCCCGGCGTGTGTCTACACCTTCCCGGAGGTTGCAACAGTTGGCATGAGCCGCGACAGCGCAAAGGAGCGCGGCCTTGACGCGGTGCAGGTGGTCGCGAAGTTCGCCGGCAACGGCAAAGCGCTTGCAGAAGGCGAGGGCGCTGGCTTCGTGCAGCTTGTTGCCGAGAAGGGTACCGGCCGTGTCTTGGGCTGCCAGATAGTGGGCCCGCATGCGGTGGAGATCATCCACGAGGTCGCGCTGTGCATCCATCGCGGCGTAACTGTCGGGGAGGTCGCGCACATGGTGCATGCCCATCCCACGGTCTCGGAGGTCGTCAAGGCTGCTGCTGCCGACGCTGCCGGAAAGATCTGAGTCGTGCCGTCTGCCTCTCAGCGGTTCCCGTCCTGGCTCAGGCGTCCAATAGCCAGAAACGGTGCGTACTCTGCCACCGGACAGCTTTTGGACGAGCTAGGCTTGAATACGGTGTGCCAGAGTGCGAAATGCCCGAACCGCGGCGAATGCTTCAGTGAGGGGACCGCGACATTCCTGATTATGGGGGGAGCCTGTACGCGGGACTGCCGCTTTTGCGCGATCGAGTCACGTCGGCCTGAGCCGCTGGACCCAGAAGAGCCCGAGCGTGTTGCGCAGGCGGCCGCTCGCATGGGGCTTAAGCACGTCGTCGTTACGAGCGTGACCCGGGATGACCTTCCGGATGGTGGTGCGGCGCATTTCTCGGCGACCATAGGTGCGGTGCGTGCGCTGTTGCCTGATGTGACGGTCGAGGTGCTCACCCCGGATTTTGGCGGCGATGAGGCGAGCATCGATGTGGTCTCTGCCGCATTGCCCGATGTGTTCAACCATAACGTCGAGACGGTGCCGAGGCTCTATTCGCGGGTCCGCCCCAAGGCAGATTACGAGCGGAGTCTCCGGGTTCTCGCACGCGTTCATGAGATGCAGGCAGGTCTGCCCACGAAGTCCGGGATCATGTTAGGGCTTGGCGAGACGACCCAGGAGGTCACGCAGGTTCTTGAGGACTTGCGCGGCCATGGTGTCTCGATGGTCACGCTCGGGCAGTACTTGCGGCCAGGGCCGGGGCAGCTGCCGGTAAGCGAGTTCGTGGAGCCCTCGGTCTTTGCCGCTCTTGCCAAAAAGGCGCGTGCGATGGGCTTCTCGGCGGTTGCGAGTGCGCCCTTTGTGCGCTCAAGCTATCATGCAAAAGAGCTTTCCGGGGAGTCTTCGGGTAGCGCTTCCGGGCAGCCTTCGGGCAGCGCTTCTGTTTCTGCGACGGATCAGGACTGAGTCGCCGCCCTCTTCTCCGTCTTGTGCAAGTACATGGCACTGTCTGCTTCTGCGAGCAGCTTTTCTGCGGAGGCTGCAGAGCTGCTGGGAAGGGAGGCACCTCCGGCACTGATGGAGATCCCGATTGCGTCGGAGGCTGTTATCACCGGTCTGTCTGCAACGGCTGTGATCAGTCGCTCGGCAAGGCTGTCGAGTGCCTCGCTTTCGGTCTCGGGGGCAAGCACGACGAACTCGTCTCCGCCAAACCTGCCGACCATGTCGGTGGCCCGGATGGTCTCGGTGAGCACCTCCGCGACATTCTTGAGCACGTAGTCCCCGGCCTCATGGCCGTGTGTGTCGTTGACGACCTTCAGGTTGTCGACATCAAGCAGGATCACGCCGAGTGGCCGGTTGTAGCGCACGGACCACGAAAGCCACTGATCTAGGTGAGAGAGGATTCCCCTGCGGTTGTAAAGGCTGGTCAGCTCGTCGCGTAATGCAAGCGCTGATAGCTGCTGTTGGCTTTCCAGGGTCCTTTCGAGGACCCCTGCCAGGAATCGCGCCATCCCCGGTCGGGAGTAGCGTTTCTCGATAAGCTCGATCAACCGCAGGATGTGATTGGGGTATGAGTGGGTCAAACTGATCTCGTCGCCGGGCTGGATGAAGTCCATAAGCTCCCCAAAAAGCGGATCAAGCATGAAGAACTCGAACTGGGCGGCAAGATCCAGGGCATCATCGACGCTCAAGTGGGAATAATCCTCGCAAAGGGCAGGGGAAAGGGTCGCCTTGATCTCTTTTAAACGCTCAAGGGCCTGATCGGCGTTCTTGAGCTTAGGGAGCAGGTCGGCCTTCCAAGCAGCAAGCAGCTCAGACCACCAGTGGACGTGCTTCCTTTCATCAGCGGCGAGCTGATGAAAGTACTCACTCAACTCAGGGTCGCTCGAAAATGCGCGGGCAAGGGCCTTATACGTGGCATACGTGGTCCGGTCTAGCTCTGCACATAAACTGAGTACTTCTTTCACGTCATCTTCCTTTGTCCGTGTCCGTTGTTTTTGCATTTTTTACGTGTGTTGCTCGGATGATATTCACGCATCACCGGGCGCAATTTCCAATGCGACTCATCGCAATGCAATTTCTAATGTAACTCATCGGCATTTTAGCGGGAATTACCAAAGGGGATTCGTGTCCATAAGCTGGGTCGGCGAGATAAAATGAACCATGTGCGCTTGCCGAGCCACCTGTGTTGTCGGGCCGCTTGCGTTTCGAAATGGGTTGCGTGCGCTTGCCGGACCGCGTGCGCCTTGCTGGCGGAAGCAATCATTAAGGGCTACGTACGAAAGGATCTTAGGCAATGGACAGCATCGACGAATTTGACCTTCGCGAGGCAGAGCGGAGGCTTGCCCTTTGCGATGAGTACCGTGATGCGATCAGGGTTTTCAACTACTACGTCGAGACCGAGTTGCGGGCGTACCTGTGCAACAGCGTTGAGGTAGAGCCCGTGCCGGTGTCCGGAGGGGTCTATTTCAAGGTCATGCTTGCCGACGCATGGATATATGAGGCCGAGCGTCCGCAAAGGTTCGTTCCCGAGGTGATCATTTACGAGGTTGGCCCTGTGCACGTGCAAAGGGTGCGCGCCGAGGACGAGATGGTCTGATGCGCGAAGACAGCCATAATGGGTTGCGAGCGGATGGATTGCTGGCAGGCGAGATGCTGGCAGGTGAAACTCTGGCAGATGGATTCCCGGCAGGTGAAATGTCAGCAGGGGACATGCGAGCAGGCGAGATGCTGGTGGCTTCTCGGCGTGCTGCCGAGCTGCGTGCCGAGATAAGCCACCACGACCATTGCTACTATGTGCTCGATGCGCCTGAGGTAAGCGACGCGGTCTATGACTCGCTCATGCGCGAGTTGCTTGGGATCGAGGAGCGCTTCCCTGGGCTGGTCGTGCCTGAGTCCCCGACGCAAAGGGTCGGTGCCACGCCAGCCGATCTCTTCGCTCCAGCCTCGCATGCGACCCGTATGTACTCGCTTGATAACGCTATGGATCTCGGCGAGCTGGATGCCTGGCTGGATCGCGTGAAGGCAGCATTGGGGGCCAGGGCATGCACGTTTACGTGCGAGCTTAAAATCGATGGGTCCTCGCTTGCGCTGACCTACGAGGAGGGGGCGCTTGTGCGCGCTGCCACCCGCGGTAACGGGCGCGTGGGTGAGAACATCACCGCAAACGTGCGGACGGTACGCGATGTCCCGCTGAAGCTGCACGGGGCCGTCAAAGAGGGCGGCAGCTGGCCGACGGTCGAGATCCGTGGCGAGGCCTTCATGCCCAGGCCGAGCTTCGAGCGGCTGAAC
>Ga0123353_10010427_pt1 | contig 12955 bp, 11 predicted proteins | sample TergutLab28metaG_3_FD_92763 | JGI IMG/M metagenome (GOLD analysis project Ga0123353, IMG submission 92763) | Labiotermes labralis P3 segment gut microbial communities from Petit-Saut dam, French Guiana - Lab288 P3 | ecosystem: Host-associated > Arthropoda: Insects > Digestive system > Gut ...
ATCAAAATAGGAAAAACAATACCCGTCTATGAATGAACGAGATAAGAATGTACTGCACAAAATAAAAAGTGAGACAGAACTGCTACTGGAATTGACAGGTGAGCATAGCCTGCAAAGTTTTCTCGATAGCGAGGTGCTGATGCGCGCCGTTTGTATGACGCTCATCAATATCGGTGAATTAGTGAAGTTACTCACGGACGAGATCAAACATCAAAATCCGACGATTCCGTGGCGTAGCATTGCTGGTCTCCGCGATGTAACCGCACATGGGTATTACACGTTGCGAATGGAAGATATATGGGAAACCGTTACAAAAGATGTTCCTCTATTCCTGACGCAAGTGGGAGAAATTCTCCATTTCAGAAAAGAGACAGATGCCGATGTAGCGGATCAGCTACAGTCCTAGCACGTATGGTCATTTGCCCGGTACTGGACATGCTGTTGGACAAGAAGCAGAACAGCCGTGCGGATGTTTGGGGGAAGAGATGACCACGCAGTAGCAAGGTCGTGAAGTTCCTGAACTACAAGAGTTTCGATGGAACTTTCGCAAAGTGTGCCGCATTTTGTGCCAGCGATTTTTGGATTTTTCCTAACCCCTTGCGTTGCAATGGGTTGTGTGATGCATGTCGAATCCCTCTCCATCCGGTACATGAATCTGGGTAATTTACATAGAAGTGGGGCTATTCTGGAAAACTTCGCATTTTTTGGTAGAATAGTGCAGGCTTGTGCTATCAGTTCGCTTGCGTCATGATGAAAAACGCATTTTTTAATCGGTATGGATTCCGTATTCTCGTGATCGTGTTCTTTCTGTTGCCCTTCATTTTCATGGGAACGAAAAGAACCTTCCAGAGCAACTCGAACAACGTTGCCGACTGGCTGCCCGACTCTTTTGAAGAAACCAACCAGTATCAGTGGTTTCTCAAACATTTTCCCTTCGAACGTTTCGTAGTCATCAGTTGGCAAGGATGCACGATGGACGACCCTCGTGTCGAAATGTTCGCCCAAAAACTCGTACCGGGACAGACAATCGACAACATTGGGCAATGGGCGGAAGAACACCTCCGTGCCGAACTGGCTCTCGAAGCCGATGTTCCAGTGAAAGAGTCGGATTCTCCCGAAACGATTCCATCGCAACCGAATGGTCATCCAGCCGGTTCGGACGAACAACAACCGGAATACGCCGGATATTTCAAGACAGTCCTCACAGGACCCCGTCTTTCTCGGATGCTCAAGGACAGGTATTCCGGCGAAGGTCTTGGAGGTATCAAACTTTCCTCAGAAGTCATCCACCGAAAATTGCAAGGAATTCTCGTTGGTCCCGACGGGCAGAGTACCGCTCTGCTTGTAACGCTCACCAAAGAAGCCCCACAGGGCAAAGACCTTGCGTTGGTGCTCGAAGCCATCAGGGAAATCGGTCGGGAATGTGGTGTCCATCCGCAGATTCATGCGGACAACCGATTCTTTTTGACAAAGGCATCTGATGCTGTTCTCACAACGGTCGGAGAAATGATCTACGGACGCAATCCGAGTATGGACGGGGTCATTCTCGGCGGTCCGCCGGTCGATAACGTTGCCATTACCCATGAAGGGGAACAAACACTCCAACGGCTTATCGGTCTTTGCGGAGCCATAGGCTTAATTCTTGCCTGGCTCTGTTTCCGGGACATTCGGTTGACACTGTTCGTCTTTTGGACGGCAATTATCAGTGCGGGCGTTGCTCTTGCCAGTGTGTCGTTCACCGGCGGAACATGCGATGCCATTTTGTTGAGTATGCCTGCCTTGGTTTATGTGCTGGCAATGTCCGGGGCGATCCACTTAATCAATTACTATCATGATGCTGTTCGGGAACATGGACTCGACATGGCACCGGAACGAGCCGTGGGACACGCATGGTATCCCTGTTTTTTCGCCAACTTGACGACGGCTTTCGGATTGATTTCGCTCTGCATGAGCGGATTGATTCCCATTTCAAAGTTCGGTTTTTACTCGGCACTGGGTTTGATGCTACAACTCATTCTGTTGTTTTGCTATTTGCCTGCGTTGCTCTATTTTTATCCGTCTCACAGGATTGCCGCTCAAGGCACGTTGAACATCGAAACGGATTCGGTGATGCAAAAAATCTGGCGAACCATGAGCAACTTCATGATCCGCAACAGTATCGCCATAGCCCTGACCTGCTTCGCAGTGATGTTCTTTTTCGGTCTCGGACTGACGCAGATCAAAACGTCGGTCAAGATGATGCGGTTCTTTTCCGGCGATTCCGAGATCATTCACCATTATACTTGGCTTGAAGAACACCTTGGTCCGCTTGTGCCGATGGAAATCGTTGTCAAGTTTGACAACAAGGAGTGCGAGAAAAAAATGATCACGTTGGAACGTCTGCGATTGGTTGAAAAGGTCTGTGATGCCCTGCGGTCAGAACTCGGTGATAATATCGGAGGTATCTTGTCCGCAGAAACGATGACCCCGCCGCCGCCGCCGCCACCGGATGGTCGAAAAACGAACAGGCAAATTATGTACGAACGCGGGTTCAATACCTCGCTGGATAGCGCACGAGGAGAACTTCGGGACCTCGTTGCCGTAGAAGGCAATCTTTCTTTCCGTCCCGGCAGTGCTCGGACAAAAAATCTTGCACAAATTGATATTTCGGCAGATGAGGCAGACCGGTTGGTCGGTGCCGGAATTGATGACGTGAAAAAATTGATCAACATCCCTGCGGATAGGGAATTTCCAGGGATTTCATTCGAGGAACTGCAACTTCTTCGTGAAAAGGCAACCCAATGGGAAAGGACCCACGGCACAGACCTCTGGCGAATCAGTCTTCGGGTGTGGTCGCTGAAAAAGGACATTGACTACGCTCTTTTCATCCAAGATGTGAAAGACGTTGTCGAACCGATTATTGCCGAGGCAAATGAGGGGCTTGGTCTCGAAAGTCCTGCCATTCAAGCCGTTTATACGGGCATGGTGCCGGTTGTTTATAAAACACAGCACGAACTTCTTACAGGACTTCGCAACAGTTTTATCACGTCGTTCATCTTGATCGGAATTGCGATGGGTGTTATTTTGAGAAATCCCATTGCCGGTTTTGTGGCGATGATCCCGAATCTCTTTCCGGTGTTCATCGTGTTCGGATTCATGGGAAAGTTCGGCATTTTGGTCGATGTCGGCACGATGATGACGGCAAGCGTTGCCTTGGGAATTGCCACCGATGATACGATCCACTTTTTGACGTGGTTTCGGCACGGTATTGACCAAGGAATGAGTCGTGCCGATGCCACCCGGTTCGCCTATTCGCGGTGTGCATCGGCAATGTTTCAAACGACATTGATTGCCGGTCTGGGACTTGCGACGTTTGCATTGAGTACCTTCACTCCGACGCAGATGTTCGGGATCATGATGTTGGCGATATTGATGACGGCAATGCTCGGTGATCTGATTTTCCTTGCCGCCATGCTGAATACGCCACTCGGTCGGATTTTTGAGCCGCGAGAAAGACGGAATGGGTAAACGCAGAGTACACGTCGTGACTCTGCCGTTTCATTCCGGCTTTTGGAGACTACGCATTATCCAGTACATCTACCGCTGCAAACTTTTTGCCTTCAAGCATTTCGAGGCTTGCTCCGCCGCCGGTGCTGACGTGCGATACCTTATCCGCAAAGCCGAGACGCTGAATCGCCTCTGCACTGTCGCCGCCGCCAATAATGCTCACCGAGTTACTGTCTGCAATCGCTTGAGCAACGACTTTGGTGCCCGCATCAAACGGTGGCATTTCGCTCACGCCCATCGGTCCATTCCAAACGACCGTCTTCGCATCCTTAACGATACCCGCATACAGTTTTGCCGTCTCCGGTCCGATGTCGAGACCTTGATAACCCTCCGGCACTTGTCCCGCCTTGACGACCTTCTTGTCGCCGTCCGCCGCAAACTTGTTACTGCAATGCGTGTCGCTCGGCAAGACCAACTTGTCGCCGCCAAACGATAACAACTCCTTTGCCAAATCGACCTTGTCCGACTCGACAAGACTATCGCCGACCTTTTCCCCCTTTGCCAAATTGAAGGTGTAAGCCATCGCTCCGCCAATGAGCACCTTGTCGCAAATGCTGAGCAGGTTTTTGATGACCATGATCTTGTCGGAAACCTTTTTTCCGCCGATGATCGCCACAAAAGGACGAGCCGGATTGGCAATCGCACTGCTCAAATACTTGATCTCCTTTTCGACAAGGAAGCCGCAGACCTTCGGCTTTGAACCCATCGCTTTCGGCAAAGCATACATCGAAGCGTCGGTGCGGTGGCAGGTGCCGAAGGCATCATTAACGTAAATGTCCGCAAAGGCGGCGAGTTTGGCAGCAAAAGTGTCTTTGTCCGCCTCATTTTTGCTCTCTTCATCGGGTTGGTAGCGGAGGTTTTCGAGTACAAGAACGCCGCCGTTTTTCAATGCGGCAACTTTCGCTTGGGCATCGGGACCGACAGTATCGGTCGCAAACTCGACGGGCTTGCCGAGCAGTTCGGCAAGACGCGCCGCAGTTGGTTGCATCGTATATTTGGGATCGGGCGTGCCTTTGGGACGACCGAGATGGCTGGCGAGGATGATTTTCCCGCCGCGATCCAGTACCGATTTGATCGTCGGCAGTGCCATCTCGATTCGTCGATCATCGGTAATGTTTCCGTTGTCGTCGAGAGGAACGTTGAAATCAACGCGGATAAAGACGGTTTTGTTTGCAACATCAACGGCAGCAATCGACTTTTTCGTCATGGTGATGGAGTACCTTTCTGTTTAACGTTTCTTGGGAATTGGAATGATGGGTTGATTCTATCATGGTGTTCCCAACAATACAAGCAGTTCCGCGAAGCCTGCACGTTCGTCGGCTTGGGCATCGGAGCCGCTCTCTGACGTTTGCGGCTCGTTGTCTCGCCTGACTCCTTTGCGATGACTGCCGATTGCCACACGAAACTTTGAAACTCTCTTCCCATGGAATAGAGCGTAATCCCCGGATGAATACTGTAAAATATTGTATAATGAGGGGCAATTTTGATGACTCATTGCTTTGATATTGAACTTTTCCTAAAAATGATCGACCATTCAGTTTCTTCCCCGTCAACTCATCCGTCACAGGATTCCGTATCAAATCTTGATTATCTCACGCCATCCCGACTTCGGGAACTCCAATGGGAAAAATTTGAAATCATCCTTCGTCATGCTTACGAAAACAGTCTCTGGTATCACGCTCAAATGGAGCATTTACGTGTGAAACCTGATGACATTCACAGTTTCGACGACATGCACAAGTTGCCGTTCGTAACGAAACAAGTTTTGCGCGATACCTATCCGTTCGGTCTCTTCGCCGTTCCGATGGACAAGATTGTTCGGATGCACGCTTCCAGCGGCACAACGGGCAAGCCGATTGTTGTTGCCCACACGAAAGGAGACCTTGCTGTCTGGACAGAAGGGGTGGAGCGGGCACTACGCGGCTATGGAGTCGGAGCAGGAGACATTCTGCAAAACGCCTACGGTTATGGACTTTTCACCGGCGGACTTGGTTTGCACGATGGCGGACAAGCCCTCGGTGTTACCGTGGTGCCGATTTCCGGCGGGAATACAGAACGACAGGTGATGCTCATGCGGGACTTCGGTGCAACGGTTGTTTCCTGTACACCTTCCTATTTTCTGCACATTATTGATAAAGCAAAGGAAATGGGAGTCGATCTTCGGGACCTGCCGGTTCGGGTCGGAGTATTCGGTGCGGAACCGTGGTCGGACGAAATGCGGCAGCGGATCGAAATCGAAGCCGGAATCAAGGCTTACGACATTTATGGTCTCACGGAAATATGCGGTCCCGGTGTCGGTGCAGAATGTGTCCACCAGAATGGAACGCATCTGTACGAAGATCATTTTTATCCCGAAATTATTGACCCCGAAACGTTGGAACCTCTTCCTGATGGTCAGATGGGAGAACTCGTCTTCACGACGTTGGATCGCTTTGCCATGCCGATGATTCGATACCGAACACGGGATTTGACATGTTTGATGGCGGAATCTTGTCCGTGTGGTCGGACGATCCGCCGAATGAAACGGATTATTGCCCGAAGCGACGATATGCTGATTATTCGTGGGGTCAATGTGTTTCCGAGTCAGATTGAGACCGCACTGCTCCAGGTCGAAGGAGCGGAGCCGCACTATCAAATCATTTTGACCAGAGAATTCGGCGGATTGGACGAAATTGAGGTCCAACTGGAAGTTCGCCCGGAAATCTTCAGCGATAAGGTCGGCGAAATTGAGGCGTTCCAGCATCGAGTTCGACATGGGATTCACCAAATCACGGGAATTCACGCCAAGGTTTCGTTGATGCAGCCGGGCTCCATTTCCCGCAGCGAAGGCAAAGCGAAGCGAGTCGTTGACCGGCGGCACATTTAGCGCGTATCAGGATTGGGTTGGGACTGTTCCGTTTGTTGGCACTCGGTGCGAGTACCTGCTGCAATGTTCCTAACGCCATGACCACGAGTCGTTTTTCATACCAGTCGCTGACGATTGCGGCTCCGAAATCTATGCCGTGTTTCCCAGAGCCGTAAACTCCGGCAGTTTTGAACTCTGCCGGAGTGCCAATTCGATTTCGCCAAAATTGATGTCCTGATAAATGTGGACGAATTCGTGGCGCACCAATTCCAAGGAAGCCAAGAATATCCCTACCAGCGTTGACTTGTGTTGACCGGGAATGAACAACTGCCGAAACGCAATCCGCTTTTCGATTCTCAATCGTTGATGAATGCGGCTCATGTGTGTTGTAATCGGTGTATCATCATAAATGATGTTGTGTTCTGTCTGCGGCAAACACTCACGTAACACTCTGCCGAATGCACTGACCAAATCCCAGAGTTCGATTTCATGAATCGGTTCTTCGGAAAGGCTTCGTGGACGTTGCGGCAGGTCATCGGCTAAACGGGGAAACCGAAGTTGCCACGATTCGCTCCTTTTTTGGAGTGTTCGAGCGGCATCGCAGTACCGCTTGTATTCCAAAAGTTGCTTGACCAGTTCTTGTTTGGGCGTTTCGATTTCTACTTCGGCAATTTCTTCGCCGGGCAATGCTTTGAACGATTTAATTTCGATGAGCGTACTTGCCATGGCGAGAAAGTCGCCGACGATATTCACGTCGATTTGTTCCAACACTGCCAAAAAATCGAGGTATTGCTCCAGAATTCGGGCAACCGGAATGTCTAAAATATCCAACTCGTGCTTGCGTACCAGATAAAGCAGCAAGTCCATGGGACCTTGATAGAACGGAAGTTTTGCAGAAAACATGGATTTCTCCCTAGAACACCGGAGCGGTGAATCTTAACAATTTGCCTATTTTCAATCAAGGGAAATGCATGACGATTGCGGCTCTGCTCACTGGGGGGCTTACGCCCCGCCGCTCTTGCGCTATAATCTACGCAAATGCCCGAACTCCGCACCGATCTCCGAAACATTGCCATTATCGCTCACGTCGATCACGGCAAAACTACGCTCGTCGATTGTATGCTCCGGCAAAGCGGACAGTTCCGGGATGCCCAACTGACCGGACAGCAAATTCTCGACTCCAACGATCTTGAACGGGAACGGGGCATCACCATTCTTGCCAAAAACATTGCCGTCCCGTTTAAGGGGGTCAAAATCAATATCATCGACACGCCCGGTCACGCCGACTTCGGCGGGGAAGTCGAACGCGTCCTCCGTATGGCTGACGGTTGCCTCGTCCTCGTCGATGCCGCCGAAGGTCCGATGCCGCAAACCCGATTCGTCCTCGGAAAAGCCCTCGAAGTCGGACTGCGACCCATCGTCGTCGTCAATAAAATCGACCGGAAAGATGCCCGACCCCACGAAGTCGTCAACGAAATGTTCGACCTCTTTCTGCAACTCGGTGCATCCGACGAAGCCGCCGACTTTCCTTACCTCTTCGCCAGCACCAAAGAAGGCTTTGCCACGAGCGACCCGACAGTGCGGACGGATTCAATTTTGCCGCTCATGGATTTGATCCTCGCTAAAATTCCCGCCCCGTCGGTGGACATCGGCGCACCGCTCCAAGTGCTCGTTACCACCATCGCTTGGTCGGAATTCGTCGGACGCATTGCCATCGGGAAGGTTCATGCCGGCACGATCCGCAAGGGCATGAATGTTGTGATCATGCAAAAGGAAGACCAGCAAACGTCGGGCAAAATCGCACAACTTTACACGTTCGACAATCTGGGACGCACCGAAGTCCACGAAGCGGATGCGGGAGACATCGTTGCCGTTGTCGGACTTGCCGACATTGAAATTGGCGACACGATTTGTTCTCCGCTGACTTCGGTGGCACTGCCGAGAATTCACGTCGATGAGCCGACGCTTCGGATGACCTTCGGCATCAACACATCGCCGCTTGGCGGCAAAGAGGGGAAGTTCATCACAAGTCGGCATCTGCGAGATCGACTGATCCGGGAACTGGAAAAAAACGTCGCTCTTCGTGTCGAACCGATTGACGGCACGGAGCAGTTTTCGGTCTCCGGTCGCGGTGTGCTGCATCTTTCGGTCTTGATCGAAACGATGCGCCGGGAAGGATACGAACTCTCCATCGGCAAACCGGAGGTGATTTATCGTGAAAATGATGGCACGATAGAAGAACCCTTTGAATGGCTCGTCGTCGAAGTGCCGGAAACGCAGACGGGACCGGTCATGGAAATGGTCGGCGCACGGCGGGGAATTTTGTTGGAAATGACCAATCGCAACGACATTGTAATCATGAAATTTTCCATCCCGGCGCGCGGATTGATTGGACTTCGGACTCGTCTTTTGATGGCGACGCAGGGGAATGCGGTGGTCAATCACCGTTTTGAGGGATACAAACCGAAGGAAAGCGAAATCCCCGGCAGACCTACGGGGGTGTTGGTTTCGATGGTGCCGGGCAAGGCGAATGCGTTTGCGTTGGATTATCTTCAAGAGCGTTCGCAGCCGTTCGTTGCTCCCGGCGATGTGGTCTATGAAGGAATGATCGTCGGCGAAAATTCCCGAAGCGAAGATATGGATGTGAATCCGACGAAGGAAAAGAAGTTGACGAACATGCGTGCCTCGGGAAGTGATCGGAACATCATTTTGAAGCCTGCGCGGAAATTTACATTGGAAGAGGCGTTGGAGTTTATTGAGTCGGACGAGTTGGTGGAAGTTACGCCGATGCAGATTCGCTTGCGGAAGATCGTCTTGAAGGAAGTGGATCGTCGCCGGATCAATCGGGCAAAGTAGGACGCATCATTTCTTCGAACAAAACAACCTCAGTAGCAACGATTGTCCCCCATCACTCTGACCTCATTACCTCATTTTCTATTTAGCCGGTACGCCGCTCTACCGGATTTGCCACAGTATCAAGTCGATTTTTTTCACGCCGGTTATTCTGTCTTTGGCATCGGGATAATGTTTGTCGAACAATTCTATCCACTTCGCCGCTTCGCCCGACTTGAAATGGTCTTTGTACCACTCGCAAATCGCTTCGTATGCGACAATGCTACGCTCGATTCGTTTCTTGGGTTCGGAATACCAACTCCATTTTATGTCAATGATTTCCAATACCCGACTGTCCAAAACTGGCTTGTCTGGGTTTATCATCGACAGCAGTTTTGAAGCGAACGATGCCTCTACGCTGCCCGCTTTTTTGTACAGGTGGTCAAGCACCACCTCGAACGTCAACGCCTTGTCTTTCTTGTGTTTTTCCATGAATTTGTAATACTCCGTGTAGAATTTTTCGTTCTTCTGCCGTATGCGGAAAAAGTGATTGTAATCCTTTTGGAATTGCATATCCTCCGAGACAACCACTTTCTGAATCCTATCCCGAAGGCTGATATATTGCTCCAGCCCCCTCGCTATTATCGTTATCGATAATGCGCCCTTCACTTGTGAAATTGCTATCTTCGGCATGGTTGTGTCCTTTCGTTTACAGGGTTATTGAAAACGTCGCTCTCGGTTTACGTCGTTTCAACCAGCGACAAAAGGTTGAAACGAGTTAGCATTGTGTTCAAAATCTGTGTCATTTATGCTGTACAAATAACGTGGGATACCGTTCTTTTGGAAGAGCGTTATTTCACTTCTAGCCTAATGTCTTTACTGCCGGAGGGTAGTGATTTTGTTATACGTCTCTCATTCATAACTGCTCCATACCCATTTTTGTATTTTACTCTTCCTTCTACCGTACTGGATTCATCGGGAACTTCGATAGTAGTTACCCAAAATGCGTCAGTTTTGTCTGTCGAATCTATTAGTTGACCATTTACCCATATTTCGTATGTGGCTCCGTGTAGCGGGATATTCTCAATGGCACTTATAGTAACCACGACCAGTCGTTTATTAACTTCTGGCACGACGGCAAGCGAATCGACATTTACATTTCTAGCATTGACATCACCGAGACTCCGCAAGATTGTTTTGCTAGCAGAATCGGGAATCGCTCGCACCCAGCCATCGCCGAAACCAGCAAAGCAACTCCCCGCATGAAAACTACCGACACGTCCTCCGCTGTTGACTCCCTTTGCCAACTCGTCCAATGTTATATCTTTGGTCGGATCCATCCAATTAAACGGTTCTTTAACCTCAATGATAATCATCTGATTCCTCGTTCCCTTCATCGCAAACATAATAGTGCTTCTGTCAGAACTATTCTCTTCCCTAACTGGCACGAAAACACCAGCAATAGCAACATAACTGCACCCTTTGCCGGGATTGCGCGGACAGGAATAGACATTGGGCATCTGATTATGAAATTGGCTGTTGTGTGGACTGTCCCACGGTTCATCCAATCGGATTTTGTTAAACAGTTCTTGCTGTTCAAGATATGGTAGAAGAAAGACACGCCAACTGTGTAACGGCTTGCCGTTCTTGTCAATAGTGTAGAGAGGTGGTAAGTATGTTTCTTTCGTTTTATCCGCGTACATATGCAATGCAAGTACGATTTGCTTGATATGATTCGCACACTGCATTCTTTGCGCTGATTCTCTTGACGCTTGAACGGCTGAAAGCCAAAATGCGATCAAAGGGAGACACAACAAAAATGCAACCACATTGATAACAATTCCTGCAATTGCGATCCCTGATTTATTGGACTTCAAGCCCAAAATGCCGAGAACAAAGCCGATGATGGGTACAATTAGAAATCCGCCCAAGGTTACCACGCTACCGATACCACATATCAACGAAGCAACGGCTTTGCCACCGCCGACTTGCAACGATTCCGTGAAATACATAGAAACTGGCTCAACGGGGACGGAAATTCCCGTCGGCACTGCTGCGGTAAGATTTATCGACGCAGGTGGAGCGGAAGCAAACGGATTCGACGTGTTGTGCGACGGAGCCGGAGACGTTTTAGGCTGCGCCGCTTCGATGAAGGTCAAACCTTTTACTTTTCGTGCAGGAGCGGTTTTTCCCTCCTCGGTCTCGACGACTGTTTCAGATGAAATTTTTCCATTCTTGGCAAGCCATTTCAATTGTCCGCCGGAATAGGGACCCTGTTTCTGACCGTCGTTGTCGTAGTAATACCAAGTTGACATCGTTGTTGTTGTGTGGTTGGAGTGTCGTTTGCCAATCTGCATGATGCAATTTATTCCTTCTTGCTGTTCTCGTTGTAAAGCCGAGCGGCTCTCGTGGTTTCGACTATCCAATCAAGCACGACGATAAAAAGTTCGAAGTACAGACGAGACACAATAAGTCCAAGGGCAATGCCGATCCACAGCAAAGGGATCAAGAGTAAGAGTAAAGGGCTGCCATATTCGCCTGCTGCTCCTGCAAGAAGTCCCAGTGTTCCAAGGAGAAGGTAACAAGCGGCTGCAAGCCAACTGATCGCATAACTAATTCTGCAAATCCATAGAATGAAGACGTGGATTCGTATATCCCGAAATGCAAAGTCGAGTGGCCACAGCAAAATTGACCTTGCTCCCGATATGCCTGCCGGAGGACGCGTTCCACCCGGCGGCGGTGTAGAAACCATTTGAGCAAAGGGAGGCTGTGCGGCAGCATTGAACTTCAAGCCGGGAATCTGTCCCGCGACTCCTTTGTGTCCACCGTCAGTTTCCAGCGGAGTGCTCGGCGTGATGATTCCCTGCGCCGCCAGTGTTTGGAGTTGCTGCTCATTGTACGGACCGTTCTTGCCACCGTTTGCGTCGAAATAAAAAAAGCTTGCCATAGGAGTTTCGGAAAGTAAAGGATTTACCGAGCAACGGCAACAAGAGTCCGCTCAAAAACGGGAGCGGCACGCCTTAAAAAGAAACGGAGGTCATCCCACCTACGACAGTGGTGCATTGTTAGCCAAATGGACAATGCCGATTCTGTCCGCATGATGTACGCGACACTCCCTCTACGGGGAGCCACGTAACTTTACATCATACCGATAATTTCCTACCCGGTTTCCCGGTTCGTAGTGTAGAAAATTGTCGTCCGCCGAAGCAGTCTTTTTAAGTTTGTTAACGTACTCTAAATTCAAGCCGCTCGGCGCACAGCCGGAGCGGCATTTCAAATTGTGAACGCATTGTACACGCTTTTTTGCAAAAAGCAACAGCGAAAATTCCCGAAGCGAAGATATGGATGTGAATCCGACGAAGGAAAAGAAGTTGACGAACATGCGTGCCTCGGGAAGTGATCGGAACATCATTTTGAAGCCTGCGCGGAAATTTACATTAGAAGAGGCGTTGGAGTTTATTGAGTCGGACGAATTGGTGGAAGTTACGCCGACGCAGATTCGTTTGCGGAATATCGTCTTGAAGGAGGTGGATCGTCGCCGGATCAATCGGGCAAAGTGATGTTGTATTTGTTTTGAAAAATGAAAATTGAATCCGAAAACTGAAATGGCATGAAATTGAATGAAATTCATTGACCCCATTGCCTGCGTTTTCATTCGGACGCACTAACAACACCGGCGGGCTAATGCCCGCCGCTCTTGCGCAAGGACAATGGGTTTATGATAGGAAAAAG
>Ga0123353_10010428_pt1 | contig 12955 bp, 7 predicted proteins | sample TergutLab28metaG_3_FD_92763 | JGI IMG/M metagenome (GOLD analysis project Ga0123353, IMG submission 92763) | Labiotermes labralis P3 segment gut microbial communities from Petit-Saut dam, French Guiana - Lab288 P3 | ecosystem: Host-associated > Arthropoda: Insects > Digestive system > Gut ...
AAACAAATTGGTTTTCTATAGTGAGACCCTCCCCAAGACCCCTCTGTATCATCTTCCACTTTTTCCCGCATCATCATTTTAGGAGGGTACCCCCAGGGGGCGGCTTGGGTTTCGGGGGGGGGGGGGCGAGAGGGGACTGTTGTGTTCTTCGGAGCGGCAAAAAAATTATACTTTATATAAGAAAAATGATTTTATACGCAAAGAAATCCGAGCCAAACTGGGTAAATGATTGTGATTTTTAATTCATAAATTTTGTTAGGGGAGGTCATTGTGTTTATTCGCCCCGGCCACCAAAAACCTAGCTATGCCACTGTTCGTGTAGTAAAGCAAATTCTGCAGGAATTATATAGTAATTAATTGTAATATAAAGGTAAAGGTAAAGTGAGCCCATTACAGGCCAGGTGTGGCCCAGAGGGTGGATAGAGGTTTAGCTCTACTCTTTCATGACCGTGGCACTAGAAGGGGGTGTGTGGTCAGCAGCACGCCCCGGCCGCACTTTACCCCCGGGAAAGACCAGGTACCCATTTTACAGGAGGCTGGGTGGGCCCCAGGGTCGGTCTGAACGGGCGGAAAATCTCGTCCCCACCGGGATTCGATCCCGGACCGTCCAACCCGTAGCTCAGTCGCTATAACGACTGAGCTACCCGGCCCACAATTAATTGTAATATATTAGTTCTTAATTACGAACGGACCTTATACAACGTATAGGAATTCTTAGTTAACTAAGTTTAGGAACTGAGGTAGGATTACAGATATCAACGTTTTTTTCAGAAAAAGGTTTAATCGTATGTATGTCACGTAATTCTCACAGTAAACAAAGATTACTTGTCTAACTTGGTGTACCGATTGGTATTTTTAATGGGTATGGCGTGTATTCTGTCACGTAAAGCTAAAGTTCACCCTAGAACAGGCCACGAAGGCCCAGAGGGGGAGTAGAGGTATATCTATACCCTTTCTTTCACCTCGGCGCTAGATGAGGGTGGGTGGTCAATGACACGCCCCAGCCGCTTTACCCCCGGGAAAGACCCGGTACCCCTTGTAGAGGACGCTGGGTGGGCCCAAGGGCACATACACTTTCATTTTATCTTATGGGGCGTTTACAAACGCAGATTTATGATATTCGAGAATATTTGGTCCTAAGGAACAGCAAGTAAAAAAGAGTATGGATAGAGATAACAATGAAAAGTTTTTCTTTAATTTACTGTGCATATTACGGCGATAACAAAGAGATGTATAAGTGGCATGGCACGTAGCACGAATGGGAAACAAGACAAATGCGTATAGGATTTCAGTCAGACATCAGCTGCGAAATGTGATTGTCGCTGATAGGAATAATATCTGGTGAGAGAGTGTAACATAAATTAGTGTCTAAGTTACGTCCCAGTGGTGCTATCTTATGATCATGGATGAACCATCTAATTTCATAAAAACTCGGCGAAAATCTTCCGTGGTTGAACCAGCAGTAGTTTCTCAGGAAAGACTATGCTCATAAAATTATTCGGCTAGCTTATGGGAATGACAGGTGTACGTAACTGATCCACTGTCATGTGAAAAAGCATAGTTTTTTAATAGCTGTCTTGAAATTTCTTATCATTTCCTTTACATTTCTCTTAGTCAGTGGCTATCACAACTGTCTTACCGCAGTGAATCGCGGTTTAAAGTTCCACTTGCCATTAAGTTCCTATCTCGACACATCAGAGAACAATGTTTCCGCTCCGAGTAATGTAGTTTCTTATCTACAGAGACAATTCTACCACTTATCACTGATAACAGGAAATAAACGTAGCGATTTACCTACAAAGTGGAGAGAACATAGAGCCAAATACATGCCGTCATGCCTTAAAGTAGCGAACTGCTACTGTATTGATTCGGATCTGTCACGTCAGTTTCCCTGATCATGACAATTCCAACCAGCAGGTGAATATGACGTCACTCTGGCTAAATGACAGCCTTAATCGTGTAACTTCCCTACCTGAAGGCGAGTGTGGTGAGTGGCACAAAACAGGTGGGCTGTTTATGTCATCTATTACTATGAGATTTCCCAGAACATACTCCCCTAACTGAAGGAGTGTTTCATGCGTGGCCGACAACACTGTTAGCTCTTTATGTCACACATTACTGTGAAATTTCCCATATCATAAGCCGCTACCTGAATGTGAGTGTGGTGAGTGGCAGGCAACACTCTTAGATCTTTATCGTTGCACCGTGCATTTTGTAGTTTCTCTAAGTAATACACCAACAAATACACACATATATAGTCTCTAATAATCTAAAATTTACATTAAAACACTTAAAACGCTAATACATATTTCGATCATACGATCATCCTCAGGGAGCATACTTTGTTTCTTGCTAAAGTTACACTTTAAAACACTCAGTGATTTACAAAGTAAGTAAATCACTGATTGTTCTAAACTGTCACTTTAGCAAGGAACAAAGTATGCTCCCTGAGGATGATCGTATGATCGAAACATGTAGGAGCGTTTTAAGTGTTTTAATGTAAATTTTAGATTGTTAAGAACTATATATGTGCCTTAGTTGGTGTGTTACTTAAATAACACTCTTAGATGTTTATGTCAACCATTACTGTGAGATTTTCCAGATCATAATCCTCTATCTGAAAGTGATTGTGCTGAGTGGCCGGAAACACACGTAGCTGTTTATGTCACTACTATGGTATTTCCCACAATATTAGCCCCTAGCCCTTACCTAAAGGTGAGTGTGGTGAGTGGCCGTTAACACTATTAGCTGTTTATGTCACTCACTACTATGATATTTCTCACATCATCAGCCCCTACCTGAACGTGAGAGTGGTGAGTGGCCGGTAAGACTTGTGGCTGTTCATGTCGCTCATGGCCGTGCCCCAGAAGTCATTGCGGAACACATGGCTCAGAGGACTGAGCCCCAGCACGTCCTTGTTTTGCGTTACCGCCGGAATGTCATCGTGGACGAAGTCTCCGGTCAGGCCGTTAAGGTAGCAGCTGAGCGCCACGACGCCCACGACGCCATACAACCTGCCGCTGTTAGTGTGGCTGATCTTAGTTTCTCGAGGACGTGTCGACCGGGCGAGGGGAGCCTTGGTTAGCCCACGTGGTGACCGACTGCAGCGGGAACTACCAGGCGAAGATACTGACTCCGCGGCGAGCCTCATAGTGGTAGCACCACACAGCGTTGCTGAATCCTCATCAACACACACGCGATCTCATATAAAACACCCGCACTTCATCAGATTTTAGTGTGTACATGGAAAGGTTCGCGTGATATGAAATGTGCCTTCTTTGCGTGAAAGACAATACAAGTTCACTTCAAGGAACGGGAAGGAAAAGTGCGTCGAAAGGATAAGGTAACTGAATTATTACAACTTCTAAGAAGTGTCCCGCGATACAGCTTTCTGCTTCAGATGGGAAAATTCTTAAATTCACCTGATACTACACTCTGCCTAATGAGGGCGCATAAAATTACAGGCACGCGAATTACACAAATGTTTCCTGCCTCTCTCATTAAATACGTCACTGCCGCAACAAATATTCCCGGGCTTAATCCTCCTACTTCATAAACAACCTACTTGATTTTAATTAATATACACATGTAACTATTACAAATCCCCTTTTTTTTAAACACAGCTGTCTGTTTTAAATTCTATTACACGTGGCAAGTACGTGTATATGTTGCAGAATTACAATTATTCTAAATTTAAAAAGACAAATTTTGTGTCTGCGTGTAACTGAGCTGACTGCATTTTAAACAGAATTATAACACAAACACATAGCCGAGAATCAAAAGCGAAAGTGAACAAAAATAACTTGGCCGGACCGAGTTAGCGTACATCCACTTCACCAACGTACCGAAGTGATCACCCAAACCACAACAGTGAAGCCTGCCACTTGATATCCGTCAAGTAACGCGCTTTCACGAGCACCGCGATGCTCACTGGGTTGCAACCGAACACTGGCTCTGGGCTTATAGACTGTAGAAAAGCCAGGTCGCGCAAGCGTGCGGCACTGCGTTGCCCTCTAGTGTGATTGTGGAGAGCTGTGACCGGTAGGGCGTTCAGACACACAGCCAGGTACAGGGTGACGACGACCGAGAAATTATTGTTCAAAAGGACAGTAAAGGACATAGGAAGATGTAACAATACCGTTCATTTAAGGTGATGTTTGTAAACATATATTTATACAAGCCAAGGAAATACACTTCCCTTTTCCTAGGTACATTACCTTAAAAAATTACAGTTAGTGGTGCGAGTAAATTTAAGTTACTTCTGTTGGGGGCCGGTTTCGTAAGTGGCATAATCTTACAGGATAATACTGAAATAGTTCTAAGACAAAAAACGTGTGGTGGTGTGTACAGAAATCAAGTATGTTGTATAAAGTTACAATATCCTCAAAATTTTTAAAAATTTCAAGATTTATAATATCGGTTAGGTTCCACCAGCTCTATATAAGACGCCAATTAACGTACTTTTACTGAAGACTGTTCCGTTTCTTTAAGCAGTTATAAGGAAATTCTTTATGTCCCTCTGGGTTTATGCATCTACCGACATGAATTCATAAACGCAGAATTTAATGACATTTGTATAACTGCTGCTGACCCAAAGTAACAGTTGCCGGCATATAATGACTGGTACAGGAGTGCTGCTATGTCTGAAGTTGCAGCGCTTCCAACGCAGTCTAGCGTTATGAAAACTTTTATGAGAACTTTTACTCTACTCGGATGTGAAACCTGGTCTCTCACAAGAAAGGAGGAACATAGGCTGGGGGTGTTCGGTTACAGCGTCCTGAGAAAGGGTTGTCGGTTCTAAGAGGCAGGAAATAAGATGATGAGAAGGAAGCTTCATGATTTGTATTCCTCGACAGATATTATTAGGTTGATTTTAAAAATTGACAGTGAAATGGGCGAATTGAACTGCGGAGCCATAACAATGATTAACTGAAGAATAAAAAACCAACCTTATGCCACTTATTATTATTATTTTATTGTATTTCTTATAGGCTCAACATGTTTCGGGCACTACTATGCCCATCATCAGGAGCTCGCGACTATGATGTTTATTACCACATTAGTCGTCTCGTTCTTGGTTTGCTATAGGTTGGAGGTTAGGTGCATTTAGGCTGGAGTAGTGTCCGGGCTGCAGGCTAAAGCAAAACTTAGCAACACAAATTTAAAGATATTTTGTTCATTTTAAGCATTATTTCACGAAGAAGGAAGTGGAGGCAGATATCCTCGCTTTCTTAAAGTGGTCACGTGAAGGATGTCAGTGATAAAATTCACGCCGTGGGACACTTAAATCTCACGCAAATGGGCTTGTGATATCTGTTGGATACAGTTGTGCTTTAGCCTGCAACCCGAACACTACTCCAGACTAACCGCACCTAACCTCCAACATACAGAAAACCAAGAACGAAACGACCAGTGTGGTAAGCAACATCATAGTCGCGAGCCCCTGATGATGGGCATATTAATGCTCGAAATAGGTTGTGCATATAAGAAGTACAATAAAATAATAAGTGGCATATAGTTGGCTTTTTATTCTTCAATTATCACAATGATGCACGGTCCAGTAATCAGCAGATTCAAATTGAATCTCTGCTGTACAGTTTTTTAAAGAAGCCTGGCTTTCTTACTGAGCAAGACACAAATTTACAGCTATTTTGTTCACTTGTTTAAGCATTATTTCTTGAAGACGGAAGTGGAGGCAGATATCCTCGCTTTCTTGACGTGGTCCCGTGCAGGACGTCGATAATAAATTTCACGCCGTGGGACACTTAAATCTCAAGCAAATAGGCAGTGATATCTGTTGGATAGAGTTGCGCTTTAGCCTGCAACCCGAACACTACTCCAGACTAACCTCACCTAACCTCCAACATACAGCAAACCAAGAACGAAACGACCAGTGTGGTAAGCAACATCATAGTCGCGAGCTCCTGATGATGGGCATACTAGTGCCCGAATCATGTTGAGCCTATAAGAAGTACAACAAAATAACAAGTGGCATCTAGTTGGTTTTTTATTCTTCAGTTATCACAAAGATGCACGGTCCAATAAACATCAGATTCCAAAGCAATGAGTTCGTATGACATCATTTAAACATTTACAGACGAAAATTAACCTGCATTTCACGTACAACGTTCGGTTCGTACCTCACAGTAAACAGTCTGTCTCCATTTTATGTTTTGTTGACCGTGCATCTCGTTGTAATCTTTGTAAATAACCAACGTGACGCACAATTCTTTTTCATGTATGTTTATTTCTATTCTCTATATGTTTCGAACAGCTACGTGACCATCTTCAGGAGAATTAATTGTATCAATAGGATATCCGGTATACGCCTCTCTTTGTAGATGACCTTCTGGTACACTGGTTTGGATGGAACTGATGAAATTAATTCTCTTGATGATGAACACATAGCTGTCCGAAACATGTAGAGAATAGGAATATACATATATGAAAAAGAATTGTGTGTCAAGTTGGTTATTTACAAAGACCCAATTTGAAGACTTGTCAATCTGTTCTGTATACAGAAACAACCGATGTTCATTATGAGATCCATACACAACACAGAAATAAACTGTGTAGGAAAAAAAGTAATTTTTTAATTTCAAACCTCATTTTATATACATTGAACGGTTATAGAAGATTAAGCTAATGTTTCGCAGCTGTTATTCGTGAAATATTCCGCCTGTGTCCGCGATTTAAATAGGTTGTACTCAGTTAAACATAACGTCCCATTTCTGTAGGCTTTTCATATATTAGTTGTGCTGATATTACTGCCAGAAAAATTATTGTTTTTGTAAAAAATTTACATTCCCTTTATAAAGTGCTGCGGGTTTTAAGTATGGCAACTTCATCGTTACCTCTCTTCATGGCGAAGGGTTTCTAGAGTTGTAACAATTCGGAGGAAGGGCTCCTCCGAATTACTGAGACCTTGCAAGCGATCCACATTTTAAGAAATTTGAAGACACGCACTATTAATCTGGGAAAAATGTCAACAAAATAGTAGAAATTTATATTTCCCATAAACCTATAAAATTTCTCAAATAATCACGTAAAATCTTCGCGTGGCCTGTCTTCACACTTCCTTCAAAAGAAAATATGTAATTCATCTACATGTAGGATTAAAACTCCAACTGGCAATACTGAAATAATTTTTGACGTATATAGGGCAGTGTATCGTAATATTATTTCTGTAGTAAAACCAACTAGATGCATCAATGTCTCAAATTTATTTATTTTGGAATGACATTATACGTGTTTCGGACGGTCTTTCCGTCCATCATCAGGAGTTCAAGACTGTACATACAGCACTATCTGTTTGACATATGCCTGTTGCTGTATGTACAGTCTTGAACTCCTGATGATGGACGGAAAGACCGTCCGAAACATGTAGAGTGTCATTCCAAAATAAATAAATTTGAGACATTGATGCATCTAGTTGGTTTTACTATAGAAAAACTGAAATAATTGTTCAAAATAAAACATTTGTTTGCAGTTCTTGCTTTACACTGTTTCTCTGCAGCCCTCAAAAATTATTTAGGAAAAATTCGCAGTTTCTCTATTATCCCTCCAAGTACCAATAAATGTCACTGTAGTTCATTCCGCAAAAAGACCAATTGGTATTTTGTACCATTATTTTTAATATTCAATAACGTTTTGAAATCTCGTGGGTGTATTTCATCTCGATTTCCATTTCTTCGTCACAAACAAACAGAAACAAGCTTGTCACTTTCTGTCGAGTACATAGCTGTTATCTCGACATTAGGCAGATCCGTCAAGCCCAAATCATGTTCCATTTTCCACACACATATCACATTCCATCAGACACAAGTGTCTAAATCTGAAACCACAGACCTGTCAATCAGTTAGAATATATCAATCCTACGTATTTCTCTTGTCGTCCGACTCCAAACTTCGAATAAATTCATTACACATCACTCAATACAACTAATTTAACACCCACAACTTTAATGGACGTTCTTCATTCCACAGTATCTCGTCTAATATGTATCAAAAATCAAACACCTGCACAATAAGCGATGATTACAATCCAACTAAAGGTAGTAAGAAAAAGGTAATACAGTCCCGTTACAGGCCTGGAGTGACCCAGAGGGTTCCAGAAATTTAAGGTTCCCAGATTTCGTAACAACGGCACAGGATGGTGTAAATTTGTCAGCCTTACGCACCGGTCGCCTTTACCCCCAGAAAATGCTCCTGGTACCCATTTCTGTTAGAGACTGAGTCGACCTCAGCACCACAGTGCGATCGGAAGGATTTTATGTCTATGAAAAATTCCAATGACACCAGCTAGGATCGAACCAGCGACCTTCCGATTTGTAACACAGCACGTTAACCACTGAACCACCGCGAGCTAATGATACTATTTTGGCTAAAATCCATTGTAACTTCATTCAAAATAACAAATACCCCTATATCAATTACAGTATATCCAATGTTTTATTTATAAAAATGTTTTATATTTTATAATCTTCAGTTCCCATAAGATACAGAGAATATTCTGATCGGTTATTTGACTAGTATATGCTTAAGAATGATCATTATTTATACAGAAAATTAAAATTTAATTTCAGATTTCGATGCCTCGTGCGAATTTAAGTAAAACCTTGCAAGTGTTTGCTTGGCATTACAATTATTTTCTCCTTATGTTAAAGAAATGGTGTCGCACCGAATGTTTATGTATTGGTGGCCATAAAATCTCTAGATTCAGAAATATTTTTAAATGTCTTTGCGGCTATGTGTAATATATGCATTTATACTAAAATTGAGGAAGTTCCAACAGTTCAACTAAATAGCATGTACAGTTGGTGTGACGGATTGTGCCTCACGCAATTTAAGCGGTCTGAACTACTAGTTCTAACAGCACTACCACATAACATTGGAAGGCTTCAGTCTCCTAGGCTTATCCAATAATTCTGAAGTGTTCAGATTTGTACAGCGCCCTCAATTCCTTACCCATACGTGTCAGACATATTGTAATATTTATTTTTATCTAACATTATGCATATAGAATCTTCCTTTATTAATCATCATAAGGTATTTCGTAAATGTTACGAACTATGAAGCTGAATATTATTAAATTTTTTAAAGTTCATTATCATATATAAGTTAAGTGAAATGAAGTGAAGCGAAGTGAGTTACGGTGAAGTTCTTGGGGACAAAAGTACCACGCACATTAGGGTGACCCTTTACTGAAGGTACTTGATTGTACTGTGATTATTTTATTTGATATTTATCTTGTACTGTGGTTGTTTTAACTTGTTTTGTAATATGTAGTGTGTGTATGTGTGGGTATTGTAACGTGTGGGTGTGTGTGTGTGTGTGTGTGTGTGTGTGTGTGGGTTTTGTAATGTGTGGGTGTGTGTAAGTGTGGGTTTTGTAATGTGTGGGTGTTTTGACAATTGTGTGGATGTTTTGGTAATATGTGTACTTGTATTTACTGTGTTTTTGTATTATTTCTTTCATGTATATATATTCTTATTGTTTACTAGTGTAAGAACTAGTAACCAATAAGAACAAATGTAAGTAGTGTAAGGACTACTGCCACCGAGTGAAAACTCAATTGCAGTAAATAATAATAATAATAATAATAATAATAATAATATCACCCATCTAGAAAATCATTGCTTAAGAATATACTTCCCCTACGAATGCACGGATATTTTAGAAAAAATTGTTGCCTATATCGTATGAAATTGATACCATATCCACTGTTCTCTTTGCACAAAAGCTCTTCGCAATCTGACCTCTTAATAGTGCGAAACATGTACATTTATAACGACTGCAGCAAACCATCGACCGCGTAATATTATAAATTATACGCTGTTACTAACAACATCTATTATCTAAACTGCTGATCTGCTTCCATTAAGTACAACAAAAAGAATTCCCGAAGTTACAATTACCATTAACCCTTTCCATAGAAAAACAATCATAAAAGTATGAAATATAATCTGACCCACGACTAGCCTCGTGGTCTCTCACTAAACCCAACTCTCTTGGCACCCATTCCAACAAGCCACGTTTTTGTAAAATTTCGCCCTTTCCAATCTCACGTTTCTTTTCCCTGATTACGCTTCCCAATTCCAAAAGATACGGCGCTTGTAACAAATTACTTTTGTGTAACATTCGCAAAAGAAATTTTAGAAACATCTACCGTAATAATTCTTTTATGTGTTTGTCTTTCTGTCTGTCCTTCAGTCTGTCTGCATTTCTACGGTCGTCTAAGCAGCAGTACTCAGCTATGGAGTCATTTTCAGTTAATTATATTTCAGCTTCATGTTTTATCTGCGTGTATTAATTTCAGGGTTTTCCATAAAAAACTTTTAATTATGTGTAACACCTTAATATTATACACCAAATTTTGAAATTACTTTGTAATATCGACGTTCTTATGTGCAATGCCTGATTATTGCACTAGGTGCAGAAACATGTAGCGAGATTAATTTTACCACCTAACAAAAATACAGAAAAAATAAAGAATGCACTTTATGGAAAACAATGATCTCGTCGTTTTGGATGTGTAGTTTCTTTAATGGATTAAATAAAATTTAACAAATACTGGATAAAATTTAACGAATATTAAATACAGTTTAACAAATATGAGATAAATTTAATAAATATTAGAAACATTTTGGCAAACATTAGATAAAATTTAACAAATATTAGATAAATTTTAACAAATATAAGATAAAAATTTAACAAACATTGGATAAAATTTAACAAATATTAGATAAATTTTAACAAATATTAGATAAAATTTAACAAACATTGTATAAAATTTAACAAATATTAGATAAAATGTATGAAATATTAGATAAACCTTAACAAATATTAGATAAAATTTAACAAACATTGGATAAAATTTAACAAATATTAGGTAATATTTAACAAATATTACGTAATATTTAACAAATATTAGATAAACTTTAACAAACATTAGACAAAATTTAACAATCATTGGATAAAATTTAACAAATATTAGATGAAATTTAACAAACATTGGATAAAATTTAACAAATATTAGATAAAATTAACAAACATTAGATAAAATGTAACAAATATTAGATAAACTTTAACAAAAATTAGATAAAATTTAACAAACATTGGATAAAATTTAACAAATATTGGATAAAATGTAACAAATATAGGTATATTTTGAGGAATGTAACAGGCATTTGGCAAAAATTAAGAAAAGGGCTTTTACAATTTAGAATTTGTAGAGGGTATGGGACCTAAGATGACTTAAAACAAACTTTTGTTGTGTGTTATATAAAGATAACATCAAAAGAGTGAGTTACGGGAACTTAAGGAGAGCTTACTTCCACACTTTTCCAAGCTCACTTCTCTAATCGTTACAAAAGTCTACACTTCCAAGTTACTGGTTCTTCCTCCAGTGTTCACCTGAGGAAGAAACAGTAGCTTTGGACTCTTCGTGTGTATGTAGTGTGCTTTACGTGTCTTTAAGGAGAAAGGAAAAGTCCTTGCACCTACAAGTGAATTAATACACGTCGCTACAATGTCAAAAAATTCCATAGTGCAACATTATATACACTAAGAAGAATTCTAATAGCTGAGGTCTGAAAAACGAGTCTTCCGATATTTGTTCCGTTCCCTATACACAAACACTCAATGGAGCCATACAATCCTCACTGCAACCAGAATTCACGCAGTGTTCACACCTATCTTCTCGTTTACCTACCCTTCTCTATTTTACCGTACCGGCAATCGTTCTAAAATCCCATAAAACACAGTGATGTGTAATGTAATGATGCCCGGGGATCAAACCAAAGGTTTTAGAATGCAGGCCCACGCACGTTATCTCACGGTTTCCACCTACGTAGCCGCAGAACATAACTCTTCCTTTGTGGGTGCGAGCGTGCGTTTGCATTTGTAGTCGTGTGAATGAGCACATTTTGGGGGCCAAACGAAGCCCCTGTCACACGATGATTTACAAGAAAGACCCCACGGACTTCATAAACATTCATTTCAGAGTCCATCGGCCCACGGGTATGCGCTTTCAAAAACACGAGAGGGCCAAATCAAAATAAATATATTTTGTCATCAATATTCTGCGATTTATCCATTTTATTTACATACCTGTCTTTGTATATTTGAAACGGTGAGACTGTGTTATTATATCCTGGGAGAGGTGAGCTTATATGTTTAAACCATTTCAGTATAAAACAATTCTGGCTTAAGGGTGAAAAGATAGAGCCAGTACCGCAGTACGGAAACCTAAATTTTCTTTTAGACGTATTTAAACACCATGCCATGAACACGCTGGCAAGAAAATAAGCTCACATGTCCAGAGTCCGGCCTATTTAATCCATGAAATTCCTTGAAAAGTGCTGTATATGCTATTAGACTTTTCATCATTTGACAGCGATAAATAGAGAGTAATGAATTGCTATTAATATTGTGATTAACATCAATTGTTATCTTCATGCCGATTTATTCCACGACATTCCTTGAAAAGTGCTGTATATACTATTGTAATATTTGAGATTGGAATTCAGACTTTTCATCATTTGACAGCGATAAATAGAGAGTAATGAATTGCTATTAATATTGTGATTAACATCAATTGTTATTAAATACTATTAACATCTATCAGTGCCAGTTAGTTACTATCGATTTCTATCAGTTTAAATTACTATTGATTGGTATAGAATTTCACTGGAGCAGCGCGTAAATATTAAGGCAAACATTTATGTGACATATGACGTGGATGGTCATTGCACATTTAGTCAAGGTACGGCAGTTTGTGTCGGCTGTTCTTCATGTCGTTACCATGGAAACCAAACGTAAACATATTCTAGGTCATGTGCATAAGAGCCGATCCCAGAGGCCGTGCGGTCTGCGGCGTGGGTCTGCGGCCTTTCGCTCCCTTGCCGGGATTGTGGGTTCGGATCCCGCCGAAGCATCAATGTTTGTCTCTTGT